>ULMN01018998.1_pt1 | contig 12923 bp, 10 predicted proteins | sample 1951671 | NCBI WGS metagenome assembly ULMN01 (sample SAMEA4835552, study PRJEB28245) | human gut metagenome | biome: gut microbiome; material: fecal sample | place: Denmark | collected 2008 | reverse complement strand
AATATCAAACGGCTTCGGAAAATTCCGAAGCCGTTTTTTACATCAGTATAATTATTTTCGGCAAAAGCAAAGCAACGCCGTGTTTCCCTGCTTAAAAATCATTCCGAAACGCTTGGAGCACACTTCGATTGCTCTGCCGCAGCGCGGCGCTCGGCAAGCTCGGATTCAACCTTTTCGCGCTCTGCCGGTGTGTAGCGAATAAACAAAAGCGGAATGATATAAAGCAGGCTTGCGATTGCCGGAGTGAGAATAACAAGCGGCCAAATCCATTTGTCAAACGCCGCAGATTGAGTGCCCACATATACGGAAGCACCGTCTATCGCCTTATATTTAAGCAGATGAAGCGCAAGCGCGGCAAGGCCTGCGGTAATTCCGCTTGAAATTTTGGTGAACATCGTTTGCATTGAAAATGTTACGCCTTCCGTGCGCTTCCCTGTTTTCCATTCCATATAATCGATGCTGTCGCAAAAAACTGCGGTTTGCGCAATTGAAATCGCGCCAAGCGGAATACAGCCGATTCCGATAACGGTGAGAGCTATCCAAAGCTTTTGCCCCTGATAACCGATTGCATATGCGATTATGCGCGCAACAATGTTTGCCGCCTGCATCATGATTATGGCATTTACATAGCCTTTGCAGAATTTTTTGATTTTATCGGCAAGCATCATTCCCAAAAAGCCCGGCAATGCGGTGAACATATAATAAACAGTGGTAAGCCCGAGCGCGCCGATAATACTGTTTTCCCCAAGAAAATCGGCAGGAATTTCATATTTGAAGAAATATGTTACAAGATTTGCGCCGAATCCGACCGAACCGAGGATATTTCCGAGTGTTAAAAGCATCAACATTCTGTTTTTAAACAGCAGCGAAAAGCTTTCGGCGATGGAAACCTGCTGCTTTTCCTTAACGACTCTGACGCGTTCCCGAGCGCCGTAGCACCTGAGGCTGAGCATTGCGCCGCCGAAGCCGAAAATCAAGGCAAATACCAAAGTCATCAGAGCCATACTGCTGCCGGTTGCATTTGCAATCATTTCAAGCGCCATCGGAATCAAAGTGCCGAGCGCACCGTAAACGCACGAGCCTATTGTGCGCGCCCACTGCACAAAGCGATCTCGTTCATCCGTGTTAGGTGAAACGCAGGAGGTTATGCCCCAAATTGCCACATCCTGCACGGTATAAGCCAAATCCCAGCAGATATACATTATTATAAAATATGAAACGCGAAGCCAAAGCAAATCCTCTTTTGTGGAAAAAACAACGAAGATAAGCACGGTGAATATGCCCACGGGAAGCGGCGTGTATTTTAAAAACGGGCGCAGCTTTTCACCGTTTTTAAAGGTGTGCTTATCTATAAACGAGCCAACAATCGGGTCGTTTACACCGTCCCAAATTTTCATAACAATAAGCAGCACGGAAACCGTGAGCGCCGGAAACAGCGCAATATCCGTCATAAAATAATTAAAAAACGAGCCGCCTATAAGCGAATAAACCATATTTTGCCCTGTTAGCCCGGCATAATAATTTATTTTTTCCTTTTTAGCTATATATTCCAAAAAAAAATCGCCTCCAAACACAAAATTACCCTGATTTTATAATAACACGGCAAAAATTAAAATCCAATGTGCAATGTATACAACATTTCATTTGTTTGATTGTATATAGCGCCGAGGCAGGCGATTATGCGTTTATGGCACTCCCATGTGCGCTTTCCCTTTTACTTGACATTTTTCGCTTTGTGATATATTATTGTTTAAGTTTGTTTATATATAAATATTTAAATTTTTTATATGCATTGCCCGAAGCAATGCAAAATCGGGAGTTTATTTAATGAAAAGCAACACAGCCACATTAAAAAAACGAGCCGCAGAGCACGGCGAAAAAAGCAAAGCGAGAATATGCGCCGAAAAATTTATCGGATCATATTTTTTCAGATACACGGCAATATATTTAATTCTTTCAGCCATCATTTTTACTCAGTTTTTGATTTTCAGAAAAGCGCTTGTTTGGGATCCGGACGGAATTGCCCAGCACTATGCGGGATTTGTTTATTACGGAGTATATCTTCGCAAAATAATAAAAAGCCTGCTTGCAGGCTCACTCGTTATTCCGCAGTTTGATTTATCCATAGGAATGGGAAATGATATTTTCACTTCCCTGCATTATTACGGAATAGGCGATCCGCTTAATCTTGTTTCGGCATTGGTGCCTTCAAAATATGCGGCATATGCGTTTTCATTGCTTGTTTACCTGCGTTATTATCTTGCGGGGTTTGCCTTTGTGCTGCTTGCAAAATACAAAAAGCAAAGCAAAACCGGAGCTTGCGCCGGCGCAATGATTTATGTTTTTTCCGCATATGCAATGTATATGACCCTCAGGCACCCGTCATTTATAAATCCCCTTATTTATTTTCCGCTTATCATTCTCGGCGGCGAAATGATGTTTGACGGCAAACGCCCGTATTTGTTTATCATATCCGTTTGCCTTGCGGCAGTAAGCGGCTTTTATTTCTTTTATGTTATTTCAATTTTCACCATTCTTTATGTTTTCCTCAGAATATTCTTTGCTTATCCGAAAGATAAGTTGTTAAAAGGCTTTTTTCAAGCCTTGTTTAAATTCGGAGGCTCATATTTGCTTGGAATGATTATGGCGGCCGTTACTCTGCTTCCGATGATTATCACCGTGCTTTTTTCAAACAGAGGCTCAGTTCAGCACGCCCTTAATCCGTTTTATGCAGGCGAATATTACAAAGAATTCATCGGCGCATTTATGGGATATGTGCAGCTTGACTGCAATGTTTATATGGGCTTTACGGCGGCGGGAGCAGCGGCAATTGTGCTGCTCTTTATGCAAAAGAAAAAGCACGGCTTCCTTAAAGCTGCTTTCATCACGGCAACGCTGCTTATGATGTTTCCTGTTTGCAGCAAGGTTATAAACGGATTCTCATATGTTTGCAACCGTTGGAGCTGGATTTACGGCCTTATAGCCGCATATGCATTTACGGTTTCCATCAGTGAAATAAAGAAAATCACATTTAAAAAATCCGTTGTTTTATGCGCCGCTGCGGCCGTTACAACCGTTATAATTTCTTTGGTGCCGAATGCAAGAATTAAAGAAAACTATGTTTCCTGCGCTCTGTTTGCATTTTTTGCGATTGCATGCCTTATATACTCGGCACTGCCTTATGTTGAAAAAACAGACACTAAAAAAGCGGCAAAAGTTGCCAAGGCTGCACTTTGCATGATTGCGGCGGCCGGTGTTATTTTCAATTCACTTTTCATTTATGATTACAACCATGCAAGCTTTTCAACAACATTTCTTACTATGGGGCAGGCAAACAGATTTTCTGGCTCAAATTCATACAAAGCCATTGCAGAGCTTCAAAACACCGAGTCGGCCGTTGAGCGATACGGCGGCAGCGGCATAGAGCTTGAGCAAATGAACAATTCCATGCTCAGCGGCGCATATTCCTCGGTGGGCTATTTAAGCCTTACCGACCCTAGCACAAACAATTTCCAAAAAGAAATGGGCCTTGTTTACAATAATTTTTCCATTTTGGACGACAGCCATGCAGACCCGTATATCTATGCTCTTGAAAATGTTAAATACTATGTTTCGGGCGGTGATGAAAAGAAAGAAAGCGCAATCGGCTCAGAAAGCCTTGCAACGCTAAAAAACATCAGCAGCGAACGCACATACAATTCACAGGTGTATGAAAACAAGGATTACATTCCTTTCGGCTTTACATACGAAAATGTTATTTCCCAAAGCGAATATTCCTCATTAAGCCCCGTGCAAAAGAGAGAAGCTCTTTTACAGGCTGCAGTGCTGAATGATACAGATGAATATGTTAATTCAAACCTGTCTTCGATAAGCACAGAGGTTTACAAGCCGGAATATAAAACGGTGCTTCCGGAAAACGGCTGCATAATAAAAGACAACACAATTTATTCACAAAACAGTGGCACGGAAATTCACTTAAAAACTTCCGTTCCGCAGGGCTATCAAACCTATATTCAATTCAATAATTTAAACTACACTTCGCTTAGCGGAATGCAACTTAAAAAAATAATTTCTCCGGATGCTTACAACAAATTAACAACATATGAGCGCCGCAAGATTTCTTACAACGAAAAGAACTTTGAGCCAAACACATATGCATCGGCAATTGTTTCCTCCGATTCGGGCGCAAGAACACCATTTTCGATTTCAACACCGAATCACGATTATTACAGCGGCATAAATGATTTTACCGTTAATCTGGGAGACAAGCCCATAAAAGACATTACCTTGCGTGTTGGCTCCGGCGCATATGCATATGATTCAATTGAAATTATCTGCATTCCGAAAACAGAATACAAAGCAAATCTGAATGCTCTTGCAGAGGAGCATTTGGAGGATTTAAACATTGCCGTAAATGAGATTTCGGGCAACATTAAGCTTGAGAGCGACAAGGTTTTGTTTCTTTCAATTCCGTATAATGAAAACTGGACGGCTTATGCAGACGGTGAAGAAACCGCGATTTACAAAGCAAACACGGGCTTTTGCGCAATTCCGCTTAAAGCCGGCGAACACAAAATTGTGCTTAAATACAAAAACAAGCAGCTTAAATTATCATCGGCCGTAAGTGTTGTTGGGTTTGCAGGCTTTGCAGTTACCGTTGCGGCAGTTGAAATAAGCAGAAAAAAGAAAAAGAGCGCAACAATTAAATAAGCCCTTTGCGGCATAAAAAAACGCTTCGGATTTTATAAGCATCATCCGAAGCGTTTTATTTTTTTATCGCCAAGCGATTCAAATAATTCTTAAGCCGGGCTTAACATTTGCCGTTGCTGTCTTTGGCGTTGCAAGCACCGCCGCATTTGCCGCAATCTCCGCAGCATCCGCCTTTTTTTCTTTTTTTGCAAACTGCAATTGCCGACACAACAGCAATCACAAGAATTGCACAAATAATAATATCCCAAATATTCATAACGCACCTCTGCCGTTACACACCTATCAAGGTGCCGACCGAATAGATTATAAACGCTGCCACCCATGCAACCAGGCACTGCCAAGCAACAACCGCCGCTGCCCATTTGGCGCCGAGCTCACGCTTAACGGAAGCAACCGCAGCAACACAAGGAGTATATAAAAGGCTAAACACAAGCAGACTGAATGCCGCCAACGGAGTAAGAACAGCTGCAATGCTTCCTCCAAACAGAACCTCCAGGGTGGAAACAACGCTTTCCTTTGCCATAAAGCCGCAGATAAGAGCCGTGCAAATTCGCCAATCCCCTATGCCGAGCGGCTTGAATATCGGCGCAATCAGGCCGGAAACGGCAGCCAAAATGCTTTGTGAAGAATCCTCGGTCATATTAAATTTAAGGTCAAATTTTTGCAGGAACCACACAACAACCGTTGCGATAAGAATAACCGAAAAAGCCCTTTGCAAAAAATCCTTTGCTTTTTCCCAAAGCAGCTGAGCCACATTTTTTGCACTTGGCAATCTGTAATTCGGAAGCTCCATAACAAACGGCACCGGTTCGCCCTTAAACAATGTTCCTTTATAAAGGAATGCAGCCAAAATGCCCATTAAGATTCCCAGCAGATAAATAACAGACATTACAAGTGCACCTTTTTTTGGGAAAAACACACTTACAAAAAACGAATATATCGGCAATTTTGCGCTGCAACTCATAAAAGGAGTAAGAAGAATTGTCATTTTTCTGTCTCTCTCGCTCGTCAGAGTTCGTGTTGCCATAACAGCAGGCACCGTGCAGCCAAAACCTATAAGCATAGGCACAATGCTTCTTCCGGACAAGCCGATTTTTCTGAGCAGCTTATCCATAACAAAAGCCACCCTGGCAATATATCCCGTATCCTCCATCAATGAAAGGAAGAAAAACAGTGTAACGATAATCGGCAAAAAGCTGAGGACGCTGCCTACACCCGTGAAAACACCATCGATAATCAAGCTGTGAATAACCGGATTTACATTGGCCGCGGTAAGTGCACAATCCGCAAGCGCACTGAGCTTATCAATGCCAAGCTCAAGCAGGGTTTGAAGCCCCGCGCCGATAACATTAAAGGTGAGGTAAAACACTGCCACCATTATTGCAATAAAGCAAGGAATGGCTGTGTATTTACCGGTTAAAACTCTGTCTATTTTTTCGCTGCGAATTCTTTGTTTGCTTTCTTTCGGCTTAATAACTGTTTTTTCGCAAAGCTGCTCTATATAAGAAAACCTCATATCTGCGATAGCGGCACTGCGATCAAGCCCGCGCTCTTTTTCCATTTGATCAACTATTGATTCAAGCATATTAAGCTCGCTGCTTTGCAATTTCAGGCGATCAATAATAAGCTTATCACCCTCTATTGCCTTTGTTGCCGCAAACCGAACGGGAATTTGAGCACTTTCCGCATGATCCTCTATCAAATGAATAACGGCATGGATGCACCTATGCACGGCTCCGTCATGATCTGTTTTGCTGCAAAAATCCTGCTGCAATGGCTTTTCCTGATATTTAGCCACATGGATTGCATGGCGCACCAATTCATCAACGCCCTCATTTTTGGATGCCGAAATCGGAATAACCGGCACCCCGAGCATTGACTCCATTGCATTAACATCAACAGAGCCTTGATTGCTTATAACCTCATCCATCATATTAAGCGCCACAACCATTGGCGTGTCCATTTCCAAAAGCTGCATTGTTAAATAAAGATTTCGCTCAATATTGGTTGCATCAACAATGTTTATTATTGCCTTCGGCTTTTCATTCAGCACAAAATTGCGGGAAACTATTTCCTCGCTGCTGAAAGGAGACATTGAATAAATACCCGGCAAATCCGTTACAAGCGTTTTCGGATAGCCTTTAATAACACCGTCTTTTCTGTCTACCGTTACACCGGGAAAGTTGCCGACGTGCTGCTTTGCACCGGTAAGCTGATTGAAAAGAGTTGTTTTTCCGCAATTTTGATTTCCAACCAAGGCATAGGTAAGAACAACATCGTCATCAAGCGGTTTTTCATCCTTTTTAGAATGATATTTGCCGTCCTCGCCAAGGCCCGGATGATCAATGTTTTGCTCCCTGTTTATACCCGTATGGCTGCGGCTCCTTTTTGCTATAGGCTCAATTTCTATTTTTTCGGCCTCTGCAAGGCGGAGTGTAAGTTCATAGCCGTGAATTTGATATTCCAAAGGATCACCCATTGGAGCGGTTTTTATCAATGTGATTTCCGCGCCGGGAACCATGCCCATATCAAGAAAATGCTGCCGAAGCGCCCCTTGACCGCTGACTTTGGTTATAACGGCACTTTTTGCGACCTTTAATTCATTAAGCTTCATAATTTCCCTCTTATAACATTCAGTACCCTCTTTCAACATTATATTACATAGTTCAACCATATTCAATAGAAGCAGAGCCATTTGGGGCACACTTTATAAAGGAGAATGCGGTTTAAGCTTTCCGAGTTTTGCCCGTTGCACTATTAAAAAAATCAAAGAAACGGATAAAAGGCAAGGCTTTCGCCCTTTTGAAGCGAAAGCCTTAAAATAACAAGCTTAAATATTTATGATTTCAACGCACGGCATTTTGCATTATTACTGCTTAGTTTGCGCTGTTTGCAATTGCCTGATCAATCAGTGCATTAAGAGTTTTTGACTGCTCTGCCGATGTGATTGCGCCTACAACCTGACCGACGATGTTCCCGTTTTTATCAACAACATAGGTTGTCGGGAAGGAATAAAGGCCAGAAGTGAATTTGCCGGCTTCGCTGCTTGAATCAAACCAAAGATTTTTATAGGTTATTCCCTTTTTATCCAAAATATCCTTTGCTTCGGAAATAGCCTTGCTGTCGCCATCGAGCGTGAATGAATTGATGCCGACAACAGAGCCGCCCTTTTGAGCAAGTTCTTTGTTTAACGCTTCCAAATCGCCAAGCTCACCGACGCAGGGATTGCAGGTTGTGAACCAAAAATTTACAACCGTTACCGTATTTTTGGCAAAAAGCTCGCTGCTGTTAACATCATTACCGTCAAGGTCTTTTCCCTGAAAGCTCGGAAACTTTGTTAGGTCGGCGGTATTGCCACCCGTCATTCCCGCGGTTGCGGCATCAACACTGTCGTTTTCCTGGGGCTTGCTTCCGCAGCCGGGATATTTTTGTTCCAAAACCGTAAGCTTATTTTCAATTTCCTTAATTTGCTCCGCACCTGCTTTAAGAGTTTTAAGTTCTTCGGCAGTGAAGCTGTCTTTTGCGCCTTCGATTGTTGAAAGCAGAAAATCACCGTAATTTGTGCCGTCTTCAATCATGGGAGTGTTTTTATTGGCAGAAAGAAACACTTTTTCCCAAAGCTGAGAATTATTTGTGAGAATATCGTTTTCCTTTTGCATGAGTTTATTATAAAGCTCTGTTGCCTCATCGATGCTACCGGGTTCCGTTGCCATTAATGAGGCAATTTCGGAATCGCCGCCCTTGCTGCCGTCTTTGCTTGCCGAGCAGGCTGCAAGGCCAAGCGCAAGCACCAACGCCATTATAACAGCCAATATTTTTGATGTTTTTGAGATTTTCATAACTGTTCCTCCGTTTTATTATTTAATTTATTTTTCTTACACGGTGCCGAATTTCCGCCGATGTTTTTTGACGGCATTCCGAATCCGTAATGAAAGCTTAAAGCATCCGTTGGGCAGGCGGTTATGCACTTGCCGCAGCGTATACACTCGGTGTGATTGGGTGATTTTGTAATATCAACATCCATTTTGCAGGCCTTTGCGCATTTTCCGCATGAAACGCATTTATGCTCATCAACCTTTATGCCAAGCAGAGAAACCTTGTTCATAAGCGCATAAAAGGCACCGAGCGGGCAAATCCATTTGCAAAACGGGCGATAAAACAAAATGCTTAAAACAACCACTGCAATTAAAATTATAAGTTTTTGAGTAAACAAAGAGCCTAAAGCAGCGCGTATTCCCTCATTAACGGCAGAGAGCGGAATTGCGCCCTCAAGCACACCCTGCGGGCAAATATATTTGCAAAAGAAAGGATCGCCCATACCCACATCGTTTACAACAAGCGCCGGAAGCAAAACCACGGCAAAAAGCAAAACGGCATATTTCAGATACCTTAGGGGTTTAAGCTTTTTTGTTGAAAGCTTTTTGCCCGGAATTTTATGCAGCAGATCCTGCAGCCAACCGAACGGGCACAAAAAGCCGCAAACAAAACGGCCGAGAAGCACACCTATCAAAATCAGAAATCCGGTTATATAATATGAAAAGCTGAATTTTGATGAGCCCACCACCGCTTGAAATGCGCCTATTGGGCAAGCGCCCGATGCAGCCGGGCAGGAATAGCAGTTTAACCCCGGCACACAAACAGCCTTGCCGTTGCCCTGATATATTCCGCCTTTAAAGAAATTAGGCAAATGTATGTTTGCTGCAAGGGCCGCGCAAGCCTGTATCAAGCTTCTGAAGCGGCTTATAAGGCGCGATGCTTTTTTCTTTTTCTTTTTCTTATCCAATCCCAATACACTCCAAGCACAATCTTATTGCCTTACTTAACACGGATTCAACCTCGCCCCTCATTGCACCGCAGCAAATCATAACCGCACCTGCAATCAGCAAGCCGCCCTGAGACAAAGCTTTTTTCAACTTAAACAACGTGATCACTCCCCTTCAAATTCCTTTGTTACACACATCTTATCACAACAGGCATAAAATCTTTGTTAAGAAAAGAAATTTAACAAAGACTTTATGCCTTTATGATATAATATCATCACATAGCAAATTTTCTGTTTGCAAACGGCACTCATTGCATATATAACCGTTTGCCCCGGAATATTTATTGTGCAGGCAAGCCTTGCTTTATGCTATAATATAAGTACTCTAAAGCCAAAACCCTGTTAGGAGAAACATAATGCATATTTTAGTTGTTGAAGATGAAAAAGCACTTTGCGACACAATTGTTCGCAGCCTGAAGCGCCTTGCATACAGCGTTGATTATTGTTACAACGGAAAAGCGGCGGCAGAAATGCTTGCCGTTGAAAATTTTGATCTTGTTGTGCTTGATCTTAATCTTCCCGATACAGACGGAATGACATTGCTTAAATCCCTGCGAAAAACAGATTGCGACACAAAGGTGCTTATTTTATCGGCGCGCTGTGAGATTGCAGATAAGGTGGAGGGATTGGACGCCGGCGCAAACGACTATCTGACAAAGCCTTTTCACTTAGACGAGCTTGCTGCAAGAATTCGCAGCCTGACGCTCAGGCGCTTTACGCAAAACGATGTTGTTTTAACCTGCGGAGAGCTTACATTTAACACCAAAACACGCAAGGGCGCCGTGTGCGGGAAAGCTCTCTCTTTAACCAGAAAAGAAACGGGAATACTTGAATATCTTATGCTTAACCAAGGGCGCCCGATAAGCCAAGAGGAGCTTCTTGAGCATGTTTGGGACAGCAGCGTTGATAATTTCAGCAATTCAATAAGAGTGCATATTTCGGCTTTGAGAAAGAAATTGCGTGCCGCCATGGGATATGACACCATACACAATCGCATAGGCGAAGGCTATGTTATGGAGGAAAGAAAATGAAAAGGCTATCTTTGCAATGGCGCATAACCATAATGACGGCTATTTTAATTTGCATAACATGTGTGCTGATGAATTGCCTGATAGGATATTCCGGCAAGCATTATATGGATTCAATAGGAAACGGCATTTCGGCTTACAGCGATATTGACGGCGGCGAGCCGGGAGCATTTGACCCGCAAAGCGAAAATCTTGATAATGAGGTTACTATTATCGTAAGCGGAGCACAGCAATCCTTCGGCACAACAAATTGGTATATAACCGCGGCAGTTACTCTGCTGGGCGGCGTGCTTGCATATTTCGTAAGCGGCCGTGCATTAAAACCGCTTCGTAGCTTTGCCGCTCAGGTTGAAAATGTGCAGCCAAACAATCTTGCGGATGTGCAAATCAGCGAGGATGTGCTTCCCGAATTCAAGCAATTCAGCAAATCGTTCAACAGCATGATCAAGCGGCTTGATGAGGGCTTTTCGGCACAGCGCCAATTCACGGGAAATGCGGCTCATGAATTGCGGACTCCCCTTGCGCTGACTCAGGCGCAAATTGAGCTTTTTGCCGCAGAGCATCCCGATGTGCAGCCGGAAACGGCAGAGTTTTTAAAGCTTTTGCAAGAGCAAACCGAGCGAATGTCTCAAATGACAAAAACATTGCTTGAAATGAGCGAGCTGCGCTCTGTGCCCTGCAACGACAGAATTGAGCTTGCCCCAATGATAGAAGAAATCATAACCGATCTTGAGCCGATTGCGGAGGAAAAAGGAATTGCCCTTAATTATGACGGCAACGGCACAATGATCGGCAGCGACACATTGATTTACAGATTGATATTTAACCTTACGGAAAATGCCATACGGTATAACCGCACAAATGCGCAAGTGCATATTTCCGTTTGCGATAATAAAGATAAGATTTTGATACGTGTGCGTGATAACGGCCACGGCATACCGGAACAATACAGAGAAAGTATTTTCCAGCCTTTCTTCCGCATTGACAAATCACGCAGCAGAGCGCACGGCGGAGTAGGTCTTGGATTATCGCTTGTTTGGGAAATTGTGTTGCTCCACAAGGGTGCAATAAAAATTGAAGAAAGCTCGGATAACGGCACGGTTATGCTTGTAACACTTCCAAAAGAGCAAGCTTAATTGCATAAGCATAAAAAGCACCTTGCATAATCGCAAAGTGCTTCATCAACTGTATTAAATTTGAGCATAAGAAAAGCATCCACAATCAATATGTGGATGCTTACCAATTATAATGCTTTGATAATTTCTTATATTTGTCTGCATAAAACGCATTTGGATTAAAATCGAATTTAGGACATTTCTGAAAATCAGGATTATCATCCATATAATATTTTTCAGGACGTCTGCCCTTTAATGCCTTGCAATTCAGTCCATCCACATTTTTGCAGACAGCACAAGGCGGAATAAACACAGTTCTTGCATCTTCAGACATGAAAAACCTTCTTTTTGCTTTTTCTTCTTCTGTCATCATATCACCTACTTAATTATTCTTATTATTTCAAGCCAAGAATCACCCTTTAAATCCATCAGCCTGTTTGTATCAATCAATTTGTACTTTGTTCCGGCATGCAGTATTGCTTCGCTTTCAACCTTATTATCTGTAACATATACCTTCGTACCATCATCAAGCAACACTTTGAGTTTTACTTTTTTATCTGTAAAAATATTTTTATCAGACTTCAAGCTAACGCTCATAAAAACATCTTCAACAAATGTTTTTCCGATTTGTAATTGAACCTGTTTAACAGCATTGTCAATATCTGATATTTTGCCGTTCTTCAAGTCCACACCAAAAACATTTAACAAAAGTTACCATCACAATGTCTATCTGCAATAATGCAATTCCTTAACTTAGTCTTATTTATTACATCATTAAGAGTATTAATAGTCAGCAAATCATCAGATTTTAATGAACTTATATCACGCATACGCAAAGGAGCATTTATATCATAAGAATTGCTTGTTTGCACATATCCTGCTTTTTGTTTTTGCGCTTGATGTCTCCATATTTGCTTGTGTTCAGATTGCGTTTCATTATTCCTACATATATTGATTAATTTGTTCCATTTGTTATTATCAATATAAGAATAAGTCTTATTATTTATTATAATATCCTTCTTCAAATTATCAATAGCAGAATAGTATTTTTCTTTCCATTCTTGATAATTGCTTACTTTGATAATTTCACCTGTTTCATTATCTCTGCGATACTGACCACCACCCTTTTCAACATACCATCTCGGCACATCGTCAAAAATACAACGACAATTACACCTTTCAGCTGCGGGAGCACCCGGCTCTTTAGGATACATCAAACCATTTGAAAAAGGTTCTTCAAGTTCTCGC
>ULMN01007161.1_pt1 | contig 13187 bp, 10 predicted proteins | sample 1951671 | NCBI WGS metagenome assembly ULMN01 (sample SAMEA4835552, study PRJEB28245) | human gut metagenome | biome: gut microbiome; material: fecal sample | place: Denmark | collected 2008 | reverse complement strand
CACATAACTGCTGAAATGAATATTCGACTCCTGAAACAGACGGCTGAGATTACGCGTCGACAGGTTATACCGCAGTGCAACCTCGTCCATCCGCAGTTCCTCCTGCACATGATCCGTAAGATATCTCAGGATAGGATAAAGCCTGGAATCGTCCGGAATCACCAGCGACTTGAGCAGCAACTCCTTTCCCGGAGACATCTGCGGAAGCTGATTGAAAAAGCCCAGTGCAAAATGATATAAGTCCGGCTGTTCCTGCTTCCCGATCATCTTCCCCTTCGAAGCAATAAACTTCAGGTTCTCCCCGATCAGCCGGTTGGCCGTATAGATGGCAAACTCCCCCTTCGGGTCATCCTTTCCTTCCGGTCTCAGACTGACATAAAAAATTACCATCGAAACCTGACGGCTGTTGCTCGACAGCTTATGCTCCGCCCCCTGAGGAATCCACGCAATATGCTTTTCCGGAACAAAATAACTCTCCGAACCGATCTCCACATGCAACGTTCCTGCCAGCGTATAAATAATCTGACATTTTCCGTGTACATGTCCCGGCAAGTTCACTTCCTCCCAGCCGGTCTTCTTGATGAGAATCACCTCCTCAGCCGACTGATTGATTATTCCGATATACTCTCGCTGTTCCGCATTCATCCTCGTTCAGACTCTTTTCCAATCCTATCTTATGTTCTTAAATCCCTACAAATTTATAACCTTATTCTGAGAAATCAAAGTCCCCTCTTTCATCTCCGCCCAAAGGCTTCCAGCCATTGAAAAAACGTGCCCGGCTTTTCAAAAAAGACTTCGGGCTTTGCGGTCAGACGCCGAAACGTTTTGATGAAAAGCCCGAAACATTTTTAGCAAGAAAAAAACCACACTGCAGGAAGCAGTGTGGTTCTCAACCAAAAAATGTTTATTGTAAAAAAATAAGCACCCCTCCGCTACGCTAAGCGAAGGGCAAGAATTCGCTTCACAGCGAATATTTCTTCATAAAACTTGAACTCTCTCACTATAGAAACTCTATATTCTTCTTTATATAAAAATACCTACTAATAGAATTTCGTATTATCTGTAGAAGGTTCTCCATCTCCTATCTGTGAATCTGGAATATAAACTGCACGTATACGGAATATCTTATCCCGCTTAGCATAACCACCTTTTCCTTCTGTCCATTCACCATTTCCATCTCCTATAGCAGGATAACTATTCCATCTATCACTCCAATCATCGGGATTATAAGGAGTATCCCATGTCCCACCAGATTTTTTTGCATAAGGTTTATTTGCCTCACTTGTAGCATGTTCATAACTTCCATCACTTTGCAGAATAGACATCGTTGCACGTGCATAATCAGGATGCTCGCCCGTCCATGTAATATTATTAGCATCAGTCTTTCCCGTATAATTCCCATTCACTTTATATGCACCATATGGACCAGGATTAGAGCCCCAATACCAATTACTTTGGAATTCTTTATAAGTTCCATAATATTTGTCCATTGCATGCTCTATTTCACGGATACTTGGATGATACCAATTACACTTATCCACACGATGAGTATCAGGATTACGTTTATTTTTATTATAACAATACTCTGTTGCACCACGTGGCTTATCATTCAGCGTCATTTCCCATTCTAAAGAAGAAGGTTGTTCTCTAAATTTCTTCATAATAGTCATCGTATTACGCCATCCATAAGGCATAAACTCATTTCCATCAGTTTTATTCAAGCCAGTAATTATGCCCATAAATCCCCACTCTAAGCCATCATAGGTTTGCTCAAATTTATCTTTTCCATCAAAATAATTCAAGTATTCTTCATATTCTTCTACATAATACCAATACAACTTATCACCACTTGCATCAGTAAGTTGTACAGCCCTCATACCAGCTTGCCATATAGGAATATCACGCGTATAAGTCTGCGTTCCACTTTCTCCTTCCGGACGAGTATAAGTTACACGCAGTATCGCTTTACGCAATGGCACATCAGTTCCATTACTTGCCTGAGACTTATTCGGCACATTTTCATCAATATAAAAATAAATACGTTCTTCGTAGGCAGGTTCTACACTTGGACTTATAATTTCATAAGACTTTGAATTTTCCTGTCCGTTTAATTCATCCAGCAAAGATGTCGTAAAATATTTTCTCTTTCCATCTCCCGACTTAGTTGCTTTGAATGTTTTATCATCATAAATATTATATAAACCAGAGTTACTATTTTTTATAGCAACAGATTTCGGCTCCATACGTATCCATTCTGGAGGATTTTGTGTATTACCATTTTCATCAGCAATTTCCACCTTGACAGATCCACCTTCATAAATAAAAACATCCATTGGAGTGACATTAAAGTGAGCATCATGCTGACGTTCACGTAACATCTCTATAAAATACGGATTGGCTTTTGTATCAATATTTACACGTGTATCCAATAATGCTTCAGTTCCTTCATTATTTACTGTAATTCCTTTAACGACAATATTATTTTTATATTGACAGTTAGATTTAATAGTAAAATCATTTATCGGATTTCCACCAGGGTACAATGTATAAGTCACCTTATACATATAATCATTATGATTGGTATAAATACCCTCCATTTCTATGTAAGCCGCATCCTTTTTCGCAAGCTTGTTTTTGTAACGCTGCTTTTCAGTATCATCCATAGTCTCATCCGGATAATTATATGGTTCTGCCAAACGCGCATGTTCAAACATATAAATAGAAAACGATTGAGACTCTTTCTCACGGATATAATGCCCTGTAAAATCATCCAAACCTGTCACATTATCTATATCCAACAGTTTAATATTTCCACCTATGTTCTCTGTTTCAGACGTAGAAGTTACAGATTCATCACCAGCAATCATTCCTCCTAACTGCGAAACAGCAGTACCACCCGAAGGAAAGTTATATACACCAATCCTATTAAAGACCAATGAAGGATATTGATTACTACCTGATTCTTGCATCGGATCCATACTGAAATTAAAGTCCAAACGTGCCATTAATGACTTTAATTGCAAAGTCTCTACACGTACAGTTGTACTGCCATCTCCCTCTGGACTAAAATCAACTTTTTTACTTCCAACCATAGGAAGCCCTTCTTCCGGTAAATTAACGGTAAACTGAGGTAAGTTAAAAACAAAGTCTTTGAAATCTTCAATGGTTCCTATTTCCTTTGGCTTTCCTGTTGTTTCATCTACTGTAAATGTATTTTTTGGCATATTGGCCAATACAAATACAGTAGCATTTTTTGCCTCATTGCTCTCATTTTCAAACATAGTCCGATTAAAGACCATAGTAGAATTACCTTCCTTATAATCATACCCTTGAAAGGCATCACTTCCCTGTGGTTCCAAATAGGTTCCATCAGCTTTAAAAACGAAAACATGTATGTTATTTATTTCTTGTTCTTTAGCTGTTTTAGGATCCGTACCACGAGTATCAGTATGATATACTCCCATATTGGCCGGTAATAATTGCACAGCTACATCACCAGCTTTTAACCCGGCTATATTCGTAGCAGATTCATCCAGTTCATTAGTGCAAGCTGTTGCAGCAAAAACAACCCCACATAGAAACATATATTTTCTCCAAATCTCAGTGAATTTCATATTGCTACAATTTAAGTTCATTATTCAAATACAATATCACTATCTCCTCCATCATCCCAATTTCCAGTACTTTCCACTTGAAGATAAATGTCATTTCCTACAATGTTTATATTAAAAACACTACGTACTCCCGGCTCGAATGAAGCATCTTTTAAGTTCATTGATTTTTGAATATCCAGCTCATTTATCTTAATATTCAAATAGAAACTCTCATTAAAATCCTCAGTTAATTTTCCATTGCCATCTGGGATAAATAATAAGTCAATCGGGTCTCCCTCAGCAGTTACAGGACCATCGGTCGTAATAGATACAGTGGTAGGAATAACTTCTATAATATTTCCATCGGTATCTTTTATTATATTTCCTTCAGGACACACAAAACCATTTCCAGAAGTAGATATTACATCAAAATAACCACTATATCTATCATCTCCTACATGATAACCGCTCTCCTGCCCTGTAACTGTTACGGATTTATAGAAATTTTCACCACTCACACGTAAACCATTAATTGTAACCGGAGTTTCATTATAATTATTTACTCTAAATTCAAAAGCACAAAACAAATGACGGAACGGCAATCTTACAACCCCATCACTCTTTACATGATCCACACGATAAGCCAACATGAAATCGGGAACATTCTTCCATTCTAACTTAGAACCACTGGCAGAGTTTCCATCATGAGGCATAGTATATGTAATAGTAGGGTTATCCTTCTCATTCTCTCCACTCAAGGTAATAGTTCCCCCTCCATTAGGAATATTACCTTTATTAGTGTAAGAAGAAATTTCCACATAAGGATAATAAGCAAAAAAAGAATAAGTATAACCTTCATTATCCTTAATCCATGGATGAATTCCCTCCACGCTCCCACCGCTCCATGTATAACTCCAAAGTCCTTCTCCCTGATATGTCAACTCTTGATTATAAAACACATCAGGAGTACAGAATGGCTTTTTGGTATCCCATGGAGAGCTACTAATATCGACTCCTTGGTTTTCAGCCTCACAATACCCTAATACTCCTACCTTATCACCTTCCTTAAAAGAACCATAACGCAACGCTTCAGATCTCGTTATTGAATAAGGCGAAGTAAAAACAATACCACCATCGAATGTTTCTGTCCCTTGAGGTAAATCATTTTGCGTACATGAAATCATGGACACCAAAAAAGCCAAAGAGAAAACAGAAATTTTAATTCGGACTAATTTATCTATCATAGCAGTAAGCGTTTATCTAATTATTAGTTTCAGTTCCAATATTAATATTTCCACCCGTATTGGTTTCTCCCCAATCAGGTACCGTAAAACCATCAAAAACTATACCCTCAGGTTGAATTGTAAAATTGTATTTATTAATTTTTCCAGCCTCCAGAGCAGTAGTACCTATCTGACTTAGCTCAAATTCTTTTGAATACGATGCTCCCGATATAGTATAAGAAAACTTCAAATTAACGCCTCCAAGAGACTGAGCAGGAATCATAAAACCTGACAGGAAAGAATAAGAACCTCCAGTTTTATTTTCAATGGTTTGCGATTTATTCATTTCCCAAGATGTTTTATTCACCTTTGTAAAGTCCCAACTTCCGCGATTGCTTGAATCAAGGAATTTACGTGTAAACTCTCCCCCTTTATAGAAGTTAGAAAGCGTAATACCTGTTACAGTCGCATCAGGTAATTGAGCACCCACTTTTACACTTATTTCTATTTGAGCTTTTTCATGATAGAAATGAAACGCTACAGGCGAGGGTTCTCCTTCCACTACCGGATACGAGATTTCTGAAGATACGGCAGTCATAAGATCTAAATTCGTTTCATCATCTCCTACTGTTATAACAAAGTTACCATCTAAATTAGCTGTAACAGGAGATGGTTCCGTTTCTTTATATCCGGTAACAGCATAGAAGTTATAAGTACCAGTTTGCCAATATTGAGGAGAAGAAGATTTCCATTCACCAGCGTCATTTCGTTCAACCTTAAGTTGTTCAAACTGGAACTCAGTATTATTATTCATATTAGCCGCCCATACATAGAAACTTTCTAATTCGGTAACATCATTAACCGGATTACGTGACAGCGAAGAAACTACAAACTGAATTTCCTTATTCTCATCTGTCTGTCCTTCGAGAATTTCATTATTACTGCACGTTGTCAATAATATCAAAGCAACTGTGCTGAATACACCTTTTATTATTCTCATAACTCTCTGTCTTTGATATTTATTCCAAATCAATATTATTCTCACCCCAAGGCTCTACAATTATAGATTCAAATTCGATTTGCTGTCCTCTAATAATACCTTTCACGTCAATACTCTGATTGCGGGATACCGGAGGTAAATACACATCTTTCAATTTCTCTACATTTCCTATTGTATACTTAATTGTAAGAATATATGCATACTCTAGTCCTCCATCATTCTGCGCATTCTCTAGATAAGCAGGATCGTATGTATCCCCCGTCGAAGCCTTACTTCCATAAGGATTAGGAGCCAAATAAGTTCTTCCTACTTCCTGATATCCATTGACTGAAGTTATCTCTCTAGGAGACGTAATAAATTTATCTTCAGCTGTTTGAGAATTTTCGAAAGTGAGTTCTCCACCATCAAATAACCGGTATTGATCCGGTCCATGTTTAACAATAGCCTCATTTATAGAAACATGGCTATCCCCCTCTTTCTGAAAAAACAAGCGCACCCGCCCGATGATATGCTGGATATTCACGTTCACAGTAACCCATTTGCTGCCAGAAGTGGGTGTCAAATCAACCTCGGTCTGATAACCACCTTTTCCTGCACTATTGTTTACCATCGGAGCCAATGCGGGAACTGTATTATCTTCCCATCTTGTAAACGACATTCCATCCAGATCCTTACGCAGGGTTTCTTCATTCAATCCCCATCCGTCAATATCATTTGCCAGAACATAGAAATAGGCCTTACTTCCGCTCTGCTGCTTGTCGAGCGGCATAGGCAAGGAAATACCTTCGGAGGTGTTCAGACCATCCCGGAACAAATAGCCAATTTTCTTTCCCTGAGCATTGAAAGCATATACCCGCAGGCGGTTTATGGGATCGGCTGGAGCTGTATTCTCTCCGGCACGCGAAGCAGCATTGCTGATAACAAGCTGCACATAGGTATCCTTGCTTTCAGCTTCCAATCCTCCTTCCTTAATACAAGAAGAGAAAAGTGCCGCCATCCATAATACTGAATAAATAACTGTTTTTCTCATATTGCCTGTCTTTTAGGATTATTCCCACCCTGGTGTTACATCCTGAATATACCAATCAGGAACCTTAATTGTTACGTCCAGGTTCTTAAATTCAAGAGATATAGGCAAGAAAGCTTCCTGCTTAGTAACATCTATGACATCTGCATTACGCATCAGATAATTATAAAGACTACCTCTAGCAAGCTCTCTACCTGTAGATTTATCAGTAAGTACTAAGGTATGCTCACAGTAATCAGAGCTCAATTCTCCAGTCGTATCATCCATACGGAAAAGAGCCAGATTTTGTGTACGATAGCACTGGTTTTCATTATCATAAATCAGCTCAGGATAAATCGTACCCTTTTCGCTTAAGTTAACTTCATTTTCAAAGGATGTCTGAGCATTCGAATTCTCGAAACTCAGCTGATAGGGAATTCCTGCATCCTGGCGTGAAGCATCCGGAGCCGGAAGTCCGTGAATTTCTACGTCCACCTTCACATGTGAACTGTAAAGAGTAACTGTATCACGATACATTACCCCTTCCTGATCGGGCATTACAAATTCTTTTTCGCCCAAATAATTGTAATCATGATTGGTTACCGGCACATTCGGATCACTCCATGCCAGATCCTGAAGATAAATATTTGCAAAATCTGTTTCAGTAGCATAATTTACCACTTCTGTATGATCATAGGGGTTACCTACTGCTACCACTTTATAACGCTGTCCCGGACGAAGCTTAAATGACGGTACAGCTTCAAATTTAGTTAGTTCGTCCTGATTATATGAGCCGACTCCCAATATATGTCCATTTGAGTCAAAAACATACAGGTCCACCTTGCTCATATACTGGTACAATACGTCCTTATCGCCATCGGCAAGATACTGGAAATAGATGGTCACATTATCGCAATCATCAAAATCGTCTTTGATACAACTGCTTGTCAGGACGGATACAAGCAGAATGAACATAATACGCTGAAAATACTTCATTTGCATTTCTTTTAGTATGGTTACTGTATGTTTTAAAGATCAAGGGAGAACAGCCGGAAGAAATAAATCTCCCGTACTGTTCTATACCTTATAATTCTAACTTATTCAAATGTCGGAGTTACTGTCTGGATTGTCCAGTCTTCAACACTTACTGTTACTTTCACACAAATAACTTCTGACGGATTCCACGGACCAATGTTTTCTTCACCAAATTTAAAGTCAACTTTATAAATCTTGCCCGGTTCTTCAGAAATTGCACTGCCACCTTCAAATTTTGCAGTTACAGTATGGAAAGCAGACACAGCACCACCGTCATTGTTTTCTACAGCATCCAAATACAGTTTTACATTGAAATTCTTGCCATCAATTATTTTATCAGGAATGAACTGATAAACAAATTTACCTGTTCCGTCATTAAAGGTAGGATTCCATGGGGTACCCTTATCAGTTATCACAACACCAGTTGCTATTTCATCCCATGCCCACTTGTAGTCATTGTATTTAGCTTCACTAATATCAGGATCACTCCAGCAATATTTATCCTCTCCAATTATAGTAGTACCCGGTTCCAATACATTATCCAATGTCATAGCCACTTCCGGAGTAGTACCATCCAAATGAATCTGATTATAATAATTCAACAGACCGATATACTTCAAAGTCAATTGTTTGTACATTGTACCTAAATCCTCACATTGAATATTACCTATTTCTATACGAGATACCAAATGCTTCAAATTAACTTCTGCCTGCAACATAGTATGTGTTGTTGTTCCTTCTTCCACATCATGATTAGGATCTCCTGCAGTATCACTTCCAGCAGTAGTCAATGCTACATCCTCTCCAAACAATGTTACTTTCGTAAAATCTTGCTGTGTATTGGCTTGCACAACTTTTGCTTTCATCTGAGAGACATTACTTGAGGTCGGAGTAGTCTGAGTAGTCTCTACCCAAGACTTAAGTTCCGCATTTTCTGCATAGTTACCAATCACATGAACCTCTCTGACATGAGAAGATACTTCATGTATAATATAACCAGACCCACTGGTAGTCAATTGTGTCCAGTTAGTCTTATCTTGTCCCTCTTCTGCTACATTTTTTAATGTTTCTACTCCATAGATAGTAGAACCATCGGACAAGACAATTGCCACATCATTTAATGTGGTAGCGACTTTATTATCACTGTTATCATCATTAACAGGATCTCCAACACTACGACTAGCTGTCAAGCCATCCAATTTAATCACAATACTGTTATTACCACTGTTATCAACGCCAGTAGTCACATCTTCATTAGAGCATGCGAACAAACCCAAGCCCGCAAATGCCAGAAATAAACTCTTTGAAATTTTCATAACAATACATTTTTAATTAAACACTTCTATTTTAGTCTCTATTTATTCAGCCATATATTCTGCATACTTCTTCAGCAAGGTAAGGTTCTCGCCGGCAGGCGCATATCCTTTGGACTGTGCTGCCGAAAATGCTTTCTCTGCCTGTTCATAATCCCCCAACTTGGAATAGGCAACCCCCTTCAGGTTCAGCAGTTCGCCTGCTTGCGGTGCATTGTCCAGCAGACGGATGGCTTCGTCCGTACGGTCGGCTTCCATCAGGGCCAGTGCCGCATTGTTGACTGCGGTCACATCATTCGGATAAGCCTTGGCTCCGCGCATCAGACAATCCACATATTCCGGACTGCCTTTGCCATAACTGTCGGCTACCTGCTGGATCTCGCTTACGCTCATCAGATCCGGACGGGTCTTGATCATCTGTCTGCCTTCTTCCAGACTGAAGTGACGCACATTATATTCCACCCGGTATTCGTTACGACGGATCGGACCGTACATTTCATTCAGCAGACGCTGGTAGATTTCAGGCGGCACCAGTCCCTTGATCTGTTCTTCGCAGGCATCCTTGTCGTCACCGCAGTTGTCGATGATGTTCAGCACCTCATCAATCTTCAGCAGTTTGGGATGCTTCTGAACCTCTTCACGCAGGCCTGCCCAGTCTTCACCCTTCCAGTCCACATGGTATACGGAAGGATCAATGCCTTTCAGGTCTTCCTTGATATATTCGGTAAAGGACTTCGCACGGCGTTCGGACAACGTCATGTTATAGTCGAATGAACCTTCGGGAGAAGCGTAACCTGTCACATAGATACCGGTAATGGTCAGGTCGTTGTTGTCCTTGACCAGCAGAATGGACTGGCGGACAGAATCCAGTTCGGCGCGGTTGTTCTTGTAATCCGGACGGATATTCGAACTGTTCTGACGGAACTGCACACGGGCACTCCGCGTTTCAGAACGGCGCTTAACGATCTCTTCCTTCGGCTTCATCACAGGGCTGTAATACTCCGGTGTCATTTCGGGCAGAATATCGCCTGTCGTTGCGGTTTCATCCCCGTCATCACAAAGGGCGCAGCCGGTGACATAACCCCGCAGCTGGATATTGCCTCCGATCATCCAGCGCTGGAAGGGAACCGAAGCATCATAGGCAAGCACCTGGGAGGAACCGTTTTTTCTGCGGACTGTCACAACGGCATCGGGATTGGCAGAAACACCGTCAAGGGTTTCCATACGCTGCTGCACCTTGTCACGGACTTTTCCGTTGATGACAAAAGGAGGAAGTTCCCGTTCCTGTGTCCCGTCGGCGGAAAGGATAACCGGAACCACGCGGAGCGAATGCTGACGCTTGATGTCCAGTTCGTCGAGGCTGACTTCCATCTTCACATTGACCTGACGGTCGGAAGTCTTCACAACCTGACGGTCTGTTATCCGGATCTCACTCAGATAAGTGGTATTCTGGCCAAACACGGAAACTCCGGATGCCAGCAGTATAGCAAGAGAAATAATATGTTTCTTCATCAAACGTTCCTCCATCATTTTATTATGTAAATCAATGAGATGGCCGCCTTAGTCACGCCAAAGTAATTCTTTTTGCCGGATTCCTGCCATTCGCCGCAATGAGGACATTTATAGCGGTCGTAATCAGCACGTACATAGCCCACACCCAGAGCAGCTTCGATGCTCCAGCGCTTGCCCAGCAGCCACTGATAACCATAAACGACACCACCCCCGACATACCAGCCTTCATAGCGGTGCTCCTTCAGGTCGTCAAAGATTCCCAGGGGAAGATCCAGACCGCCCCAGTTATACTGACCGCCCAGCAGGTGGGCACCAAGGAAGTGACCGTTGAAACGTTCACAGAACCAGTAGCGGACTTCCGGCTGTGCCATCCAGTGTTTCCACTTCTTGTTGTCATTAAAGGTCCAACCGTTGTAATTGGCTGACAAATCAACCGTCCATTTAGGAGCCACACCTATTTCTGCACCCAGATTGATGGTGGTCGTCGCGTCATAAAGAAGATTGGTCTTGACTGCCACATCTTGCGCGGACAAAGAAATGCTGACAAGCAGCATTAAGAAGATTAGAATTCGCTTCATGTTTCCCATTTTTAGCATGACATTTTCAACAGGTTTTTCTCCGTTACTTTGTAGGTAACGGCAGCCGCCTTTCTTATTCACTTTTTAACCTTTTATAGAATACTTTATCGGCCTGATCTTCGGAAAGGGACATGAAGCATGTTTCCGCAGGGGTTTGCGTCACCTTTGTGGAATGAAGCCTTATGTCCGTACCTGATCCGTCGGAATACCTGTCCTCTCATAAGGCTCAAAAAAAATAATTTTGTTAAAAATTATACTATCCGGTTGTTAAAAATATATTTATGTTTGTTTTTCTTATAAAATTCCCCGACATTTGTCTTAACAAAAATGAAGAACCCGTTACCTACAAAGTAACGGACGCACAACATCTTCTTAAACAAACAGATAAGTAAGAATACTTCTGTTCATTTCATCAATTTTTTCATCCGAATGTTTCATAAAATAAGTCTCTGTCACCTTCACGGATGAGTGCCCCATGGCATTGCTGATCAGCTCCGGCTGGAAGTTCCGGTAATTGGCAACCGTAGCCCAGCTGTGACGGGCCGAATAGCTGCTCAGAGACGGACAGCCTGACACCATGCGTGAGAGTTTCTTCAACTGATAATTGAAACGGCGGAGAGCATTGCCATACTGACGGTAGCCTTCCTCACCTTCTGCCGTAACAAAAGGAAAGAGATAGAAGGAATCGGGATTCTTGCTTTGCAGACGGGCAATAAGCCGCTGGGCTTCGGGTTCGATGTGAACATTCATCCAGGTACCTGTCTTGCGGCGGCGGTACGTCAGCTTGGATTCCTTCAGGTCGCAACGGCGCATGTAGGCGATGTCGACAAAAGGAATCCCCCGCAACATAAAAAGCAGCAGAAACAGGCAACGGGTGTAGTCCAGATCCGGCGAAGAGGATATGGGGGTCTGCAGACTGCGCAGAGTACGTTCACTCAGAGCCCGTTTCACATTGACCCGCGTGCCGGTATAGACCCCGCGAAACAGCCGCGGCTGGAAAGGAGCTTCTCCTTCATCTACGGCACGGTAATACACGGCCCGGATGACGCGCATGTAGGTGGAAATGGTATTCCAGTTCAGCCCGCGCCCCAAAAGATAGGCCTGGAAAGCCTGAAGCCACAAAGGATTGATTTCCTCAAAGGAAAGAGAACGGTCACCCATGAAATCGGCTATCCGGTTCTGGGTGCTTTGGTAGACATGCAGGGTGCCCATCCGCTCCATGTTACGCAGACGGATGATCACCGAGGACATGAAAACCATGAAGTCTTTTTGTCCTGACTTGTGCATATAAAAAACATTCTTTAGGTTGATAATAAATATTTCCTTACTCACCTTCTTCCGTGTCGGTTTGGCAGAATATGGTAAGCTTATTGCGTAATCTGCAAAATCCGTACCAGACAGAAAGCGTAACTTTGCAAAGTTAAAACAAGGATAACACCCTTTTTGTTCCGTCCGCATTCACAGACAGGCCTTTATGCAGCCTGCGGACCGGAAATTCCCGAAAGCGGGAAAACAGGTTTTCGATTCAATAGAGATTAGTATGCAGAGACAAACAGGTATGAGATTATCAGTTGTAAATTGTATTGTTCTTTTATTTTCAAGTTTGCCGGCCCAGCCCCTTACGCTAAGCCTGGACGAAATGTTCCGACTGGCTGACCAACACAGCAAGAGCATTCGCCTGCATGACCTGGCGATCAGGGAGGCTGAGCAGGGAGTCAGAATCGCAAAGAATGACCGGCTTCCGTCCATCCAGGCACAGCCGGATCTGAATTACATCGGCGACGGGGTCATGACCGACCGCAACTTCTCAAACGGCATACATGCGGATATGCCGCACTTCGGAAATACATTCGTGCTGAAAGCCTCACAAGTGATTTATGCCGGAGGGGCCATCAACCGGAATATCAACCGCAGCAAACTGCAACAA
>ULMN01004962.1_pt1 | contig 13199 bp, 9 predicted proteins | sample 1951671 | NCBI WGS metagenome assembly ULMN01 (sample SAMEA4835552, study PRJEB28245) | human gut metagenome | biome: gut microbiome; material: fecal sample | place: Denmark | collected 2008 | reverse complement strand
AGATTAGTCGAGATGGCAAATCATAAATCATCACTGAAGAGAATCAGACAAGAAGAAACAAGAAGACTTCACAACAGATATTATGGCAAGACCATGAGAAACGCTGTTCGTAAGCTTCGTGCTACTACAGACAAAGCTGCAGCAACAGCAATGTATCCGGGTATCACAAAACTGTTGGATAAATTGGCTAAGACTAATGTAATCCACAAGAACAAGGCTAACAACCTGAAGTCAAAATTGGCTATCTATATCAACAAGTTGGCTTAAGTTGACTGTTACACAAAAGATATTACAAGGCTGGACTTTTTAGTCCGGCCTTTCTCATTTATACCTCTCTATTTACCTGCTTCCACACAAGTTTCTTTTCTGTGCTAAAAAGCTGTAAACTACCCGAATTTATCCGTTTGTTTAGCACCATATCCCGAGGATTTTCACTATATTTGCTCTGTTATTACAATAAGGAAAAAAGATTATGACTGAAGAACAGATTCACTCCAATAACGGGAGCTATTCTGCCGAAAACATCCAGGTACTGGAAGGTTTGGAAGCAGTGAGAAAGCGTCCCGCGATGTATATTGGCGACATTAGCAGCAAAGGACTTCACCACCTGGTGTACGAGGTTGTGGACAACTCCATCGACGAGGCACTTGCCGGCTATTGCGACCACATCGAAGTCACCATTAACGAGGACAACTCCATCACCGTACAAGACAACGGACGTGGTATCCCGGTAGACTATCACGAAAAGGAAAAGAAATCCGCACTGGAAGTTGTAATGACCGTACTGCATGCCGGAGGTAAGTTCGACAAAGGTTCCTACAAGGTATCGGGAGGTCTGCATGGTGTAGGTGTATCTTGCGTAAACGCCTTGTCTACACACATGACTACCCAGGTTTTCCGTAACGGAAAAATCTATCAGCAGGAATATTCCTGCGGACATCCGCTCTACTCCGTCAAAGAAGTGGGCACAACAGACATTACCGGTACACGCCAACAGTTCTGGCCGGACGGTACCATCTTTACGGAGACAGTCTACAACTATGATATTCTTGCCACCCGCATGCGCGAGCTGGCGTATCTGAACGCAGGCATCAAGATTTCACTGACCGACCTTCGCGTAAAGGACGAAGAAGGAAATGCCAAGAAGGAAATCTTCTACTCGGAAGAAGGCCTGAAGGAATTTGTGCGCTACGTGGACTCCTCACGCGAGCACTTCATGAACGATGTAATCTACATCAATACCGAGAAGCAAGGCACACCGGTGGAAGTAGCCATCATGTACAACACTTCTTATAACGAAAATGTGCACTCTTACGTAAACAACATCAATACCATTGAAGGGGGTACCCACTTGGCAGGTTTCCGCCGTGCACTGACCCGTACGTTGAAAAAATACGCCGAAGACAACAAGATGCTGGAGAAAGCCAAGGTAGAGATTGCAGGAGACGACTTCCGTGAAGGACTGACTGCCGTTATCTCCATCAAGGTGGCAGAGCCTCAGTTCGAAGGACAGACCAAGACAAAGCTGGGTAACAACGAAGTGATGGGCGCCGTAGACCAGGCTGTGGGAGAGGACCTCACCTACTACTTGGAGGAACACCCGAAGGAAGCCAAGCTGATTGTAGACAAGGTGATTCTTGCCGCCCAGGCACGTATCGCCGCACGTAAGGCACGCGAATCCGTACAACGCAAATCGCCGATGTCCGGCGGTGGCATGCCCGGTAAGTTGGCCGACTGCTCCAGCAAGGACCCGGAAGAATGCGAATTGTTCCTCGTCGAGGGTGACTCGGCAGGCGGTTCAGCAAAGCAAGGCCGTAACCGTGCGTTCCAAGCTATCCTGCCGCTTCGCGGTAAGATTCTGAATGTGGAAAAGGCCATGTGGCACAAGGCATTCGAGAGCGACGAAGTAAACAATATCATCCAGGCGCTGGGCATCCGTTTCGGCGTGGACGGTGAAGACAGCAAAGAAGCGAACATTGACAAGTTGCGTTACAAGAAGATTATCATCATGACCGATGCCGACGTCGATGGTTCTCACATCGACACGCTGATTATGACGCTTTTCTTCCGTTACTTCCCACAAGTCATCCAGCAGGGTTGCTTGTACATCGCCACTCCTCCCCTTTACCTTTGCACCAAAGGCAAGGCGAAAGAGTATTGCTGGACAGACCAGCAGCGCCAGAAGTTCATCGACACTTACGGCGGCGGTTCGGAAAACGCAGTACACACCCAACGCTACAAAGGTTTGGGTGAAATGAACCCGGAACAGTTGTGGGAAACCACCATGAATCCGGAAAACCGCATGCTGAAGCAGGTGCATCTTGAAAATGCAGCCGAAGCCGACTATATCTTCTCCATGCTGATGGGTGAAGACGTGGGCCCGCGCCGCGATTTCATCGAAAAGAATGCAACGTATGCAAATATCGACGCTTAATAAATAATAAATAACCAACCTCACATCTTACAACGAGGAAGCCCCGGACGGGCAGGATAATCCTGCTGACCGGGGCTTTTCCTTTATCCCTCTTCTCCTCCAAAGAAGAGGTCCGTCTCCGCACGGAAGAACTATAGGATTCCTTGTTTTTTCATCTCTTCCACTACCAATTCCAGCTCTGCATACCAGTCCTCACCAAACTTACGGATAAGCGGCTCTTTCAGAAACTTGTACACGGGCAGATTTTCCTTTTGTCCCAACAGCATAGCGGCTTTGCAGACATCCCAACGATGATAGTTCACTGCCTTATAGAGTCCGTAGTTCCCCACCCTTATCGGATAGAGATGGCAGGATATAGGTTTGTAGAAGTTGGTCCTACCCTCACGGTAAGCCTTTTCGATGGCACAATAGCAACAGCCTTTATCATCATAGCAGGTAAAGACGCAATCCTTGTTGTTCACAATAGAAGTCACCAGGTCACCTTCACAATCGGTATAGACCACACCTTGCTCCTCTATCACGGTGCGGGCTTCGGGAGAAAGCTCGTCCCAAACCAGCGGAAGCACCTCTTCCAGTTTCTCCACCTCGTCCAGCTCTACGGGAGCACCGGCATCGCCCTCAATGCAGCAAATCCCCTGGCAGGCACCCAAGTCACACAAGAACTTCTCGCGCAAAACATCGAAAGAAACCACAACATCACCAATCTGTATCATAATCGTTCTATTGAAAAAAGACGCGGATTATCCGGATTGCACAGACTCAACTTTAAGAGCATCCGTGGAATCCGTATAATCCGCGTCTAAATATTGTTACGGCTTTGACGCCTTACTTAATCAAATCCTTACCAGTCATTTCGGCCGGCTGCTCCATACCCAAGATATGCAGGATAGAAGGAGCTACGTCAGCCAATACACCGTTCTCAACCTTGGCGTCCTTGTTTGCAGTAACGTAAACGAAAGGAACGGGGTTCAGAGAGTGGGCAGTATTCGGAGTACCATCCTCATTCAGAGCATGGTCGGCATTACCGTGGTCGGCGATGATGATTACTTCATAATCGTTTGCCTTGGCAGCCTCAACGGTGTCTTTCACACATTCGTCGATGGCTTTCACTGCCTTCTCGATAGCTTCGTAGATACCGGTATGTCCCACCATATCACCATTGGCGTAGTTCACCACGATGAAATCGAACTTCTGGGTCTTGATAGCTTCAACCAACTTGTCCTTCACCTCGTACGCACTCATTTCAGGCTTCAAGTCGTAAGTGGCAACCTTCGGAGAAGGAACCAGGATGCGCTCTTCAGCATCGTAGGGAGTCTCGCGGCCACCGTTGAAGAAGAAAGTCACGTGTGCATACTTCTCTGTTTCGGCAATGTGCAGCTGGGTCTTGCCATTGGCAGCAAGATATTCGCCCAATGTGTTCTGTACATTCTCCTTATCAAAAAGGATATGTACACCCTTGAAGCTGGCGTCATACGGAGTCATGCAGTAGAACTGCAGGCCCGGAATGGTTTGCATGCCTTGTTCGGGCATATCTTGCTGGGTGAGGACAACGGTCAATTCCTTGGCACGGTCGTTACGGTAGTTGAAGAAGATTACAACATCACCTTCCTTGATGGTACCGTCGAAGCCACCGTTCACAATCGGCTTGATGAATTCATCCGTAACGCCTTCGTCGTAGGACTCCTGCATAGCCTGGACCATATCCGTAGCGACCTTCCCTTCACCGTTTACCAACAAATCGTAGGCAACCTTCACACGTTCCCAACGTTTGTCACGGTCCATGGCATAGAAACGTCCCACGATGGAAGCAATCTTGCCGGCAGACTTCTCACAATGGGCAGTCAGCTGCTCAATGAAGCCTTTACCGCTCTTCGGGTCGGTATCACGACCGTCCATAAAGCAGTGGATGAAGGTATTCTCGATGCCGTATTCCTTGGAAATATCGCAGAGTTTGAACAAATGGTCAAAAGAGCTGTGCACGCCACCGTTGCTGGTCAGTCCCATAAAGTGGATATTCTTGCCGTTTTCCTTTGCATATGAGAAAGCAGAAACAATTTCCTTGTTCTTCAGGATGCTGCCATCGGCACAAGCACGGTTAATCTTCACCAAGTCCTGGTAAACGATGCGTCCGGCACCGATATTGAGGTGACCTACTTCAGAATTACCCATCTGTCCGTCGGGCAAACCAACGTTTTCACCGCTTGCCTGAAGCTCGGAATGCGGATAAGCTGCCAACAGACTGTCCCAATACGGAGTAGGTGTATTGAAAATCACATCATCTTTGCCTTGATCGCCGATGCCCCAGCCATCAAGAATCATTAAAAGGGCTTTCTTACTCATAATATTAATCGAATTTAATTGTATAATCTTTTTGTATGATACAAACGTTCTTTATAGTAGGAACCTGTTTTTGCGCTGCAAAGGTACAAAAAACAGCTGTTAAAGCGTACTGTTTCAAATGATTTATGTACTTTTGCCACGCTTAAAAAATAAAAAACAAGAAATATGGACGATTCAAACCCACGAACGTGCAATAGTATTCACCAATAAAACGAACGGAGACGTTGACTGCAATGCCTCTGTTCCAATCTGAAAGGAGGCAAACAATGAGAAAGTATCTCTACAGTGAAAACGGCTTCACTGAAAAGGCCGAATGGCAACCCAACTGCTGGGTCAACGTAGAATGCCCGGACAACGATGATTTCAAATTCCTTACCGAAGAGCTGAAAGTTCCCGAATCATTCTTGGAAGACATAGCCGACGTGGACGAGCGCCCGCGTACGGAAACAGAAGACAACTGGCTGCTGACCATCCTCCGCATCCCGATGCAGAGCAACCAACGCGGCGTGCCGTTCATCACCGTGCCCATCGGCATTATCACCAATGACGGAATCATCGTTTCTGTCTGCTATCACCACACGGAGCTGATACCGGACTTCATCCAGCACACACGCCGGAAGAACATAGTCGTCAACAATAAACTGGATTTGATTCTGCGAATCATCTACTCTTCCGCCGTCTGGTTCCTGAAGTATCTGAAACAGATAAACAACGACGTGGCCACCGCCGAAAAAGAGCTGGAGAAAAGCATCCGCAACGAAGACCTCCTGCAACTGATGAAGCTGCAGAAGACGCTGGTCTACTTCAACACTTCCATCCGTGGCAATGAAGTGATGATAGGACGGCTGAAAAACATCTTTCAGGACACCAATTATCTGGATTTGGAATTATTGGAAGACGTGGTCATCGAGTTGAAGCAGGCATACAATACCGTGAACATCTACAGTGATATTCTGACGGGAACCATGGACGCCTTCGCCTCCATCATCTCCAACAATGTGAATGCCATCATGAAACGTATGACAAGCCTCAGCATTACACTGATGATTCCCACGTTGATAGCCAGTTTCTACGGCATGAATGTGGACATCCACCTGGAGAGTTTTCCGCACGCGTTTATTTTCATCATACTTTTGTCGGCAATATTATCAGCAGTGACATTCGTATGGTTCAGAAGGATTAAGTGGTTCTAAACAGCATCATTGTCCGAAGTTCAGCGACAACTGCCCATCCCCCAAGAGATTAAACGTCAAGCGATGATAGGGTGTAGTACCCCGCTCAGCAATGGCGGCACGATGTTTCTTGGTGGGATACCCCTTGTTACGATTCCAGTCATAATACGGATATTCCTCGTGAAGGCGGTTCATGTAGTCATCACGATAGGTCTTTGCCAAAATGGAGGCGGCAGCGATGGAAAGGTACTTCCCGTCTCCTTTCACTACGGTAGTATGCGGCAAGTCCCGATATTTTTTAAAGCGGTTGCCGTCTATCAGCAGATGTTGCGGACGGACATTCAGTTGGTCAACAGCACGGTGCATGGCAAGAAAGGAGGCATTGAGAATATTGATTTTGTCAATTTCTTCGGGAGAGACGACGCCCACCGCCCATGCCAGAGCCTCTTTTTCAATCACTTCACGCAAGGTATAGCGTTGTTTTTCCGTCAGCTGCTTGGAGTCGTTCAAAAGTTCATTCTTAAAGTCCGTTGGCAGAATAACAGCAGCGGCATAGACCGCACCGGCCAGACAGCCGCGACCGGCCTCATCGCATCCTGCCTCTATCAAATCTTTATTCAAATAAGGTAATAACATATATATCGCTATCTTTGAGGCACAAAGATAAATCTTTTTGGAGGGAAACCGGACTTCTAAGAAGAATTAATTAAATTTGCAGAAACAAGACGATGCCATGAAGAAAAACCTATGTCTACTACTCGTATGTCTTCTGTCAGCAGCTGCCCCACTGCAAGCTCAAGACATGCAGCAAGCACAGAAATTGATTGACCAAGCACAGAAATACCTGTACAACAACCCCAAACAAGCTTCCTACTATGCAGCTCAGGCTTCTGCCTTGTTTCCCGAAGATGAGCCCAGTGAGGTCCGCGCACAAGCTATGATTCTCTACTGTCAAGCCGAACAATTGTTGGGGAACTTCGACCTAAGTATCAAGAATCTTTATGACACCCAAAAATATATCCATCCCACCAACAAAAAACAAATGGCACAACTCTGCTCCTTGATGGGGCGTGTATACAGCAAACTAGGCGATTACAACAAAGCCATTGAACTGAACGACAAAGCAACCTCCATCTTCAAATCCATCGGCGATTCCACCTCTGTGGCCGGATGCTATAACGAACGTGGAGTAATGCACCACTTCATGAGTGAATTTACCGTTGCCGAGCGTTTCTTCCAGCGTGCGCTGGCCATCAACCGTGCCCAACGAAACCTGAAAGAGATTGCAACCAACCTGAACAACCTCTGTCTGTACCGGGGAAATACGGAAGAGAAACTTTCTTTCATCCAGGAAGCCATCACCATCAACAAGAATCTGGATGCCCAATGGTCTCTTGGCGAAAACTACAACAACATGGGGAAACAGTATTACTATGACAAGCAATACTCCAAAGCCTTGGAAGCCTTGCATAAAGCCTACGAGTATGCCCACAACATCGGAGCCCGCGAACTGATTTGCGACAATTACGAATATTCGTCCATGGTATATGCAGCTATAGGTGACTATGCCCAAGCCTATAAATACCTGGAGAAAATGCAGCACCTGAGCAAAGAGCTACAAAGCAGTAACAAGCTGCGTAACATTGAGCTGGAAATCTCCTATAAAAGATATCAAGACCAGAAGCATGCCACTGAAATGCAGGAACAAATCTATGAAATAGAACTGCTGAAACGCAATCTATGGCTCTTGGGCAGCATACTTATTCTCGGTTTGGCTGTCAGTATCTTCTTATATAAATGGTATAAACGCAGAAAAGACCTGCAACTGATTGAAACCCGCTATCAGCTGGAACTCTCCGAACGCGAAGTATCCGAACTGAAACTACAACAGCAAGAAATGGAACTGAAAAACGTGCAGAGTGCTTTGGATGACAGCCGCCAGGAGGTTACCAGCTTTGCCGTGTTCCTAAGAAGCCGCAATGAGCTACTCGACAAGATACGTGGAATGATTAAAGAGGGTTATAAAATGGATAACCAAACACTCATTCCCCACCTGAAGAAAGTGAATGCCTTCATCAGCCAATATCAAAGCGGAGATAAGACAAACAGTAGCTTATTGCTGAATATAGAAGAAAAGAACAAGGAATTCCTGGACCGGCTCGCACTAAAGCATCCTAATCTGACGCAAGGTGAAAAATACCTAGCAACTCTATTACGCGTCAATCTGTCAACCAAAGAAATCTCCATGATAACCGGTACCATTCCCAAAACAATCAATATGAACCGGTATCGTTTACGCAAATCTTTGAACTTATCCACAGAAGAAGACTTGGTTGAATACCTTCAGAGTTTCTAAAAACGAAGCCAAAGAGAAAAGCTCTCTTGTAGATAGATCATATTAGAATATAATACTATTATTCAACGATTTAGCAATCGGATTGTAGATTAAATAACAGTACTTTCAACCCCCTTTGTAGATATTTTATAGATAAAGTTCATAGCCAACCTTTTAATTATATCGCTTCCTTTGCCCTTGTGAAAAACAAAGTATTAACCTTAAAAAACTTTATCACACATGGGTAAAATTAAACAGTATTTCTCAATGCAAAGAGTATTACTACTTGCCTTACTCTTTGTATGTCTAGCGCCGCTAAGTGCATTAGCGCAAACCATCCAGCTAACCGGTACCGTAACCGATACCAAAGGAGAATCTCTTATCGGTGCCAGTGTCCTGGAAAAAGGAACCAGTAATGGTTGCATCACCGACGTTGACGGCAACTTTACGTTGACAGTCTCTCCCAAAGCAACTATGGTAATCTCTTATGTGGGTTATGTAACCCAGGAAATTCCCCTCAACGGGCAGAAGAACATCAAAATAGCATTGAAAGATGATTCTGAAATGCTGGATGAAGTCGTAGTCGTAGGTTACGGTACGATGAAGAAGAGTGATATGACCGGTGCCATTTCTTCGGTGAAAGCGGAAGATTTGATGAAGCGTGCCACTACCAGCGCAACCGAAGCACTGCAAGGTAAAATTGCCGGTGTAAGCGTTTTGAAATCGGGAGGTAATGCAGGTGCAAGCATTTCTGTAAAAATCCGTGGTATCAAGACTATGGGTGACAATGAGCCGCTTTACATCATCGACGGGTATCCTGGTGACATCAACACCATCAATCCGCAGGATATCGAATCCATGGAAATCCTGAAAGATGGTGCCGCCGCTGCCATTTACGGTTCTGTGGCCGCCAATGGTGTAGTCATCGTTTCTACCAAGAACGGAAAGGAAGGAGAGCTGAAAGTTTCCTTTAATACGTATATGACGGTCAACTCGGTAGCCAAGAAGTTCGACATGCTCAATGCAGACGGCTACTTGAAAGTGCACAACATGATGTACGAGAATGCAGGAACAAACAAGCCCGCTTATCTTACGTACAAGAATGGACAGAACCCTACCGGTGCCGATACAAACTGGCAGGATGAAATGCTCCGTACCGGTATCGCACAGAACTATTATGTAAACCTCATCGGAGGTTCTGAAGTTGCCAAATATTCACTTTCTTATGGGCATGCCGACGAGAAGGGTATCTTTAAGGGTAACTCTTACATCCAGGATAATGCCCGCCTGAAACTGAATGCGCACAAATATATCTTTGATTTCGATGCGAGCTTGAACTTCAAGGTCACACAAAGCAAACAGCCCCAGTATTCCTTGAAAGAAATGTACTCCATTTCGCCACTGGTGCCCGTTTACGACGAAAACCAGACATACGGATACGGTCTGACCGACATGTCGGTAGACGGTACCAAGATGGAATTCCCAACCAACCGTAATGTCATGGCAGACGACCATTACAAAGACAGAAAATATACGGGCTACGACATTACCGGCAATATCGGTCTGACCATGAAGCTCGCCCCGTGGCTTACATTCAAAACAAGCTATACGTACGACGGTTACTACTACAACGACCGTTATCATCGTGCCAAATACGAAGCCAATGCACAAGAGCCGAGCCTCTATCCTTATAACTACGAGTACAACTCATACTATCGTAAGCAAACATTCGAGAATGTATTGACCTTCATGAAAGACTTCGGCAAGCACTCCGTTACTGCCATGGTAGGTAACTCCATCATTTCCGCCCATCAGGATAAAAGTTCTGTCAGCGTGGAAGGCAAGAAAACCGAATATGATGTAGTAGGCGGCAGTCTGAGTTCCAGCGAGGTTCCCGGCGGATTCTTCGACCCGACATCTCCCACAATCGATGCAGGTATCGGCGGTACATTTGCCGGCACAGGTACTTTCTACGATTACAACCGCGCTTCTTTCTTCGGACGCTTCAACTATTCATACGCCAGCCGTTACTTGCTGCAAGTGACTGTACGTTCCGACGGCTCTTCCAAGTTCGGTAAAAACAACCGTTGGGGTACCTTCCCTTCCGTAGCAGTGGGATGGAGAATCAGCGAGGAAGATTTCTTCCCCAAAAACACCCCTATCAGCAACTTGAAGTTCCGCGCCAGCTGGGGACGCCTGGGTAGCGAGAGTGCACTGGGCTACTATTATGCGCCAACAATGAGTAACAGCAACACCCAATGGATGAGCTACATACAAGGTGGTAATCCTTGGGCCGGCATGTCCAACCTCTATCTGGTAAACGACGATTTGCGTTGGGAAACTACCGATACCAAAAACATCGGTTTCGACTTCGGTCTTTTCAACAATAAGTTGAGCGGTAGCCTTAACTACTATTACAACACAACGGAAGACTTACTGATTGAAAAAGTCATGCCGCCTTCTGCAGGTATCTACAATCCTACTGTCAACGTAGGAAAGATGGTAAACAAAGGTTTCGAGCTTGAATTGAACTATGGAGACAACATCAACGGTTTCGACTATAATATCGGTTTCAACCTTTCTACCATCCACAACGAAATGTTGAAGGCAGACCCGAACCAGGTACTTTATGGTTCTGCCTGGAAGGGTGACGGCCACTTCGTAACCCAAACACTGAAAGGTTATCCGGTAGCCAGCTTCTGGCTGTATCAGACTGACGGCATATTCCAGACTGATGCAGAAGCTGCTGCTTACGTAAACAGTGCAGGCGAACGTCTCCAGCCGAGTGCCAAAGCCGGTGATATCCGCTTCAAGGATGTAGACGGCAATGGAAGCATCGACTCCGGCGACAAGGTATATTCCGGTTCCGGTATTCCCAAGGTGGAAGCCAACTTGTCATTCAGCGGTTCCTATAAGAACTTTGACCTTTCCTTCCAGTTTGGCAGTGCATGGGGGCACAAACTCTACAACGTAAACCGTCTGTATTATGAAGGAATGGACGCCGGTAGAAACTACTTCACAAGCACCATGAATGCATGGACACCGCAAAACGCAGGAACAAGTATGCCAAGAGCTGTACTGGGTGACCCGAATGAAAATACCCGTGAATCCGATCGCTTCCTCGAAAACGGTAACTTCGTCCGCCTTCGCCAGTTGCAGTTAGGATACAGCTTGTCCAGAGCTTTAGCTAAGAAAATGTATCTTGAAAAATGCCGCCTCTATGTCAGTGGAGAGAATCTCTTTACCATCACTAAATATTCCGGTATCGACCCTGAATTCTCTTCAAGCATTCTGGACACCGGTGTAGACTCCTTTGTATACCCGTTCACCCGCTCATTTGTAGTAGGTCTGCAAGTTACATTCTAATCACCATTAAAAACAAGAAGACAATGAAAAAAATTATATATATAGCCTCTTTCTTATGCGCCGCCTTACTGGCAGGATGCGATGATTTCCTGACGACAGAGTCTCCCGACTTTTCTACAGACAAATACTGGAGAGATAAAGCCGATGTAGAGGCAGGTCTATCAGCGGTATATGGCCAGCTGGATAACCGCACCGGCTCTTACACGGTTGCAGAAGTCAAGTTTGTTGTGGAAACCTTCCGTAGCGATGAGATGGTAAAAGGCCAGGACGTCAACAACTATCCGGAATGGGCTGCATTGTACGGATTCACCTACAACAATGAGAACTCCAGCATCAAAGAATACTGGATGAACAATTACAATGGCATCAACTACGCCAACAACGTATTATACGGTATTGACAAAGTACAGACCAGCGGTGAGAAGATGAGTGCCGATGACGAGAACCATCTTACGGGCGAAGCTCTGTTCCTGCGTGCCTACTATCATTTCAAACTGATTATGAGCTGGGAGAAAATCATTATCCGCAATGAATATCTGACCGGAGAATCCCAGACTCACAAAGCATTGTCTACCAGAACGGAAGCATGGGACTTTATCTGTACTGAACTGGACAAAGCAGGCAGCATGCTGCCACAAGACCGCCCTTCTTCCGAAGCGGGACGTGTAACCAAAGGAGCAGCCTACTCTTACCTGGGATGGGCTTACTTGACCCGTGCTTATGAAGAAAGTGACAAAAAGGCCGAATACCTGGGGCTGGCAGAAGCCGCTTTCAACAAAGTGACCGGCTACGAACTGGAGTCCGACTACGGAAGCATGTTCGACGGAACCAACAAAAATTGCAAAGAGTCCATTCTGGAACTTCAGTTTACCAACAGTACGGCCGACGGTACTTTCCACAAGCACGTACTCCACTTCTGGGTGGCTCCGGGCAGCATGTCCGGTTGGGACGAAATCCGTGTCAGCGACATGATGTACAACGAATTTCTGAAAGAAGGACGCATTGCCGAAGGTAACATGTACGATGCCCGTGCCTATGGTTCCATGATGTTTGATGATCCGTATTACTACGAAGGCGGGCACATCCTGGGGTACAATTACGATGACATCTATGATGAGAATTCCGCCACCCGATATAATTACCGTAAATACATGCCTTCAACTTGGAGCGACTACGCACAAAACTACGTAGGTACCAACATGCCACTGATGCGTTATGCCAATGTATTGCTGATGAAGGCTGAAGTCTACAATGAACAAGGTCATCCAGAAAAAGCCATTCCATTGATTAACGAAGTACGTAGCGTGCACGGCAAGCTGCCTGCCATGACCGGAAGTGACCAAGCTGCTGTTAAAGCGCAAATTGAGCATGAACGTCTGGTGGAATTCACACTGGAAAACTCACGCTTCTACGACCTCCGTCGTTGGGGCAAACTGGACGAAGCCATGAAGGCTGACGGCAGAACCGGATTCAGTGCATCTACCCACTCCTTCCTGCCCATTCCTCTGATGGAGATTCAGACCAACAATGAAATAAACGAATAATCCTTTTC
>ULMN01027117.1_pt1 | contig 13442 bp, 12 predicted proteins | sample 1951671 | NCBI WGS metagenome assembly ULMN01 (sample SAMEA4835552, study PRJEB28245) | human gut metagenome | biome: gut microbiome; material: fecal sample | place: Denmark | collected 2008 | reverse complement strand
ACTTTCAATACACTCTTTTATTTTGCGCTTACATTTAAGGGATTTGAAGAAAGCTGAGCATAAATACCAAAAGTCCGAATGGCTGCGGAGTCATGACTCAATGGCCTTCGGACTTTTTTAGTGAACATGGGGACATTTCTGAGACAAATGCGATGACCCGTCAAAATAGACTGTACCTAGTTGCCGGGCTTGCATGAGCCATCATTCACAGGATGATGATTCCCATACCTGCCAAGAAACAATTCATAAAAAGGTGAAAATCGGCGGTTTCCAAACTCCGGCCCACGGTTTCCATATCACCGGACCGGCGATTTCTTTGGGCGGAATATTTATCAAAATTCACATACCCACCGAACAACTATAACAAGGACAAAAAAGTAGACCACCATCCAAAACCAGGGGACATATTTTTCTATTTTTGTGAATGCAGAATATCGTTTTTTATCATTACCTTCTCCAAGGACTTTCCATTCTGCTTTAAAAATACTTGCCGGCAAGTATTCTTCCATTTGGTTGATAATAGCAAATTTCCCAGTATTCAGTTGTCCATACGAGTCAATCAACCTCTTCCACGACCAGGCAATCCCCATTCCCATAATGCAAGCCAATGCAATGGGTAGTCCAGCAAGGAAATTTTGCCTTTCATAAAGAGAAAAGCCCCCAGAAGCTAATGACTTCCCCAGTTTGGGCAATTTCAAGATTCTTTATGACTGTGCCAATAAATGCCAGTATGGCGGCTTCCATCGTCAGATAATAAGAATTCATTATTTGCCGTCTTTTTACAAGTGCTTCTGATGAATCAACCATCATCTTATACTGTTGATAAAAGACGGCCTTCTCAGAATTATTTAAAAAGATTGGCTTCTGCCCATGAAATAAGACACCTTTGATTCTTTGATCTTCGCTAGCCTCAATTTGTTTGGGAATATGATTCACATCGCCTATTAAAATTGTTGTATCCTCCATTTTTGCATCATCTTTGGACAAAGTATATTTGAATATTATCTTCCCCTTCTCCCTGGCTAAATTCAACTCCCATAAGACATTCTTACTAGTTTTAGATCGTGGAGACTCTAGGAAAAGCACATAATCACACTTGTCCATTTTCCTTTTGACTATCAGCTTCCAGAAAAAGTAATACCAGTGATGGTCTAAATAGTCGAATTCTAAGCTATCATTATTTGTATACTTACCGAGAACTTCTAGAAGATTTCCAATATCATCGGAAGCATAGGAAACAAAAATTCGCATCATTTTCCCCACTAATGGTTCAACCATTGGTATAACGATTCAAATTGATTGCTCTGCGGATATTTTACCAAAAAATCTGATCTGCCAGAACCATAGCCTGCATGATACGTCAAATACGGATAAATCCCCAAATATTCTACCCCCTGATACACACTACTTTCCTCTTCCAGAATTGGCAAAATACAAGACTTTCCAAGAAGCCCATCCCCAAGCCCCAATTCCCAAGGGCACCATTTAGATTTTGCTGTATTTCCCGTAGCTATATAAGCCAATCCTCGACTTTGCTGCACTCTCATCTTAACTGCCTCAGCTGTAGTTGAAGTCACATGACTTCGATCCAGTTGCGGATCCTCAATCCAATCTACATAGACAGCATATCCCGCATTATTAAACAAATGTACCAACGTATAAATCAAAGGCTTGTCTAAATAGCTATGTGAAATAAATAAATCATATCTATCACTTCGTTGTCTGGCCATAGCCTGATTTTCATGAAGTACTTCACCCCCATCCATTCTGAAATGTCTCGAGACATCTTCTCTTCGAAGAAAAGATTCTGTCAGTATCATAACACTATACCTCCTAATAAGTTACGCTCCTTATAGCATCTACTATAGACTTAGTGTTCCATCCTACCCTTTTATCAGCTGCATCTTTAACAATAACTGAAGTTTTATCAGCTCCCCACGGTTCTATATCTATAATAGGTTTATGAAGTTTTCGCGCCAGTTCGATCTCTATGTTAATCCACTTACTATAGGTGGCATATACACCCGCTAGAATCAGAACACAACTGCATGGAAGCATTTTATCACTGATAGCTCGCCGAAGCTCACCATCATTAGCAGCGTCTTCGATAGGATTATCCTGAGGGACAGAATAATTTACAAAAGTAAAATAAGGGTAATTTTCCAGCAAGTTTACTAGCCGATAATAAGCATCGGAGTATTTCCACGAATGACTGATAAACAGATGATAAGTTTTCATACGTTTACTCCTTTATAAATCAATCAAAATCTCTTTTTATCCAATAGCTCCCAGTAGAACTTCCTTAAAGTCGTCAAGCGGCAACTCTAGAAATTCATAGCGCAAAGTAAAGGATAGTAATCAGTTCCAGCATTATCTTGCTGTACAAATTTTCTTACGATGTCTTGTTGCGAATATAATCTATTTCGTATATTCAATCTTGTAATAAATTTGCTCTATCGTTCATTATTGGATACCTCCTATATTTTATAAAGCGGAATTGATAGATCCACTTTATTCTAACATAGGCAATTTTTAGGTACTTTGGATAACGTTACGGCTCCGCCGGTTTCCCCCCCAATTTCAGATGGCGGAACCAGCGGAACGATCTACTTGATACAATCATAAAGTTTTTTAGCTGCCACACCAATGGGATACTCGTCTAAAAATAGACCAGAACTTCCACCCACAAACATATCTGCTCCAGCGTCACGCATAAGACGAGCATGCTCAAACGTAACATTGCCATCTACTTCAAGAACTGTATTTTCCCTTCCATGGGAATCCAAAAACTTTCTGGTATCTGCGATTTTTTTCAACGTCATCGGAACCATTGCTCGTCCAGCAAAGCCTGGATTAACCGCCATAATATTTACCAACTTTAAATTCTCCAAAAGATAAGAGAGTGATTCAACCGGAGTTGCTGGGCTCAATGCAACTCCGGGATTTCCACCAGCTTCTTCTATCATTTGCAATGTTCCTAAAACATTAGATGTAGATTCATAATGAATAGAAACATAATCCCCTTTGCGGATATCAAACCAGTGTATTTTATTTTCTGGTTGTACAATCATTAGATGCATGTCCAACGGTAAATCTGTAACGGAACGAACTGCCTTTATAAAAGTATTGCTAAGCATTAAATTAGGGACAAAAACCCCATCCATAATATCAATGTGTAAATAGTCAACCCCTGCCTTCTCCAATTCATGAATATCACGTTTCAGATCTATAAGGCTAGCGCACATCATAGAAGCCGAAATTTTTCCTCTTAGTTTCATCTTGTTTTATCTTCACCTTTGTTAATAAACATTACCTTACATGTATAAATATCAGGATTTAGAATATCATTAAAAGCTTTTTTAAATTCTCGCAACGCATACTTTTGTGTAATTAATGGCGTAACATCAATCTTCTTATCGGACATAGCTGATAAAGTATCCTTCCAGTCATTATGCAATTCCGTGAAACTACTGTTCCAAGTCCCAACTAAATGAAGTTGTTTCCTCAAAATAGCCCAGTAAGTATCCTGATTTAAACTCATATTTCCCAATGGATTTCCCATACAAACAACAGTCCCCATTTTACGGCATGTTTTTAAGCAATATGCCAAAGCATCACTATTTCCAGTACCTTCAACGCATATATCCGCACCATGTCCGTCTGTTAATCCATTAATATAATTTATCGGATCCGTAACCTTAGAATTAATTGCGTGTCGAAATCCCATCTTCTCGGCTGCTTCTTTTTTCATATTGTTTCTTGCAACAAGAATTACTTGTTTAGCACCCATAGCCGTTGCCCACTTAGCAAGTAACAGCCCTATTGGTCCAATCCCCCATATAGCAACAGTATCCATAGCTTTAACTTTTCCCTGACGCAATGCATGTAAAGCAACTGATGCCGGCTCACACATAGCAGCTTCTTCATAAGTTACATTACTGGGTATCCAAACTAAATTCCTGATTTTTACATTTAAATATTCTGCATATCCACCATCTCGACGGGAGCCGTAATAATCATAATGATTACAAAGTTCATAATTGCCTACCTGACAATATTCACAAGTTTCACAAGGAATTAAAGGAAACACTACTACTCTCCTACTAATTAACGAATTATCATCTGCATCCGTTATAACCCCAGAAAATTCATGCCCCGGAATGGTGGGAAAATGGTATGTTCCCTTAGTAAAAATCCGAGGTATATCGCTACCACAAATTCCAGCAGCCATAATTCTTAAAGTCACTTCATCAGATTTCCGTTCTGGAAGAGCAACATCTTCAAATCGTAAATCGTTAACCCCATGCAAATTTAATGCCTTCATTTTCGTGCCTCCATTCTATCTAATATTGACTTAAATAAAATGATATCATCTTGAGTGGTAATTTTGATATTACCTTGACTTCCACGCGATAATCCAACCGGTTGTTCAAATTGCATGAGTAATGACGTAGGAGAATCAATTTTTAACCCATTTAATTTTGCAGATTGGTAACTTTTTATTGCCACCTCATAACGAATAGTTTCAGGTGTCTGACCCTTAAATAACTTTTCTCTTGGATATATACCATTAATCTTAACTCCATCGTCACTGATGAACATGGTATCAAAGCAAGGCGCTACTGCAAGAGCAGCCCCGTATTGTGCTGCTACTTTAAAACTATCTTCAATCATTTCATCAGTTATGCATGGCCTTACAGAATCATGAATCATAATATAATCATCAATTGAAATTTTCTTTTTTAAAAAAAGCAAGCCATTATAAATAGATTCAAAGCGGCTTGCTCCTCCCTCAATAACATAACTTAACTTAGAGATATTATACTGATCTTTCATATGTTCTACAAACTCATGCCAGCCATCAATACAAACAACTGCAATTTTGTCTACATGGGGTGATTGCTGAAACACAGATAAAGTAAATAATAAAATAGGCTTACCATTTACTTCTACAAATTGCTTCGGCCGATTAGCACCAAACCGGTTACCAACACCACCAGCAACAATAAGAGCTATATTCATTCTTACCCTCCCATTTATATGCTCAATTTCCCATTTAGAATCGGGGAACAAAAACATTCTGTTATATCCTAACTTGAATAGATTCACTAGAAAGAGAATGATGGTAGAAATTAAGGAGAAGCGCTCCTGCTATTTTGTGATAAGGCTAGAGCTATAATGTATAATACACCATAATTATGCGATATCCTCTCATTTAGGATAGTACTTGACTCTGTAAGAAGATTTTTTACTTTTTACTTGCTTTCAGCTTGTCTCCATACATTTTATCGTAATAATTCTGATACTCTCCACTTACAATATCCAGCCACCATTTCTTGTTCGACAGATACCAACTAATCGTCGTCCTAATTCCGTCTGTAAACTTAATTTCCGGCAGCCAGCCAAGTTCGGCATGAATTTTAGCCGGGTCGATGGCGTAGCGGCGGTCGTGGCCTTTGCGGTCTTTTACGTAGGTAATGAGGCTTTCCGACTTACCAAGTTCCTTCAGGATGAGCTTTACGATGTCAATATTGGCCATTTCATTGTGTCCACCGATATTGTAGGTCTCTCCTACGGTGCCTTTATGGATAATGAGGTCGATGGCTTTGCAGTGGTCTTCTACGTAGAGCCAGTCACGGACGTTCTTGCCGTCTCCGTATACCGGAAGAGGCTTGTTATCCAGGGCATTGGCAATCATGAGGGGGATCAGCTTTTCAGGGAACTGGTAGGGGCCGTAGTTATTGCTGCACCGGGAAATGGTGGTGGGAAGGCCGTAGGTCCTGTGGTAAGCGCCTACGAGAAGGTCAGCGCCCGCCTTGGAGCTGCTGTAGGGAGAAGACGTATGGAGAGGTGTCTTTTCCGTGAAGAACAGGTCCGGCCGGTCCAGGGGCAGGTCGCCGTATACTTCGTCCGTGGAGACCTGGTGGTACCGCTGGATGCCATACTTCCGGCAGGCGTCCATGAGGACAGAAGTGCCGATGATATTGGTCTCCAGAAAGATCTCCGGATTTAGGATGGACCGGTCCACGTGGGACTCAGCAGCGAAGTTCACCACCACATCCGGATGTTCCTCTTCAAAGAGTCCATACACCGCATCCCGGTCACAGATGTCCATTTTTACAAACCGGAAGTTGGATTTATCCATGACAGGAGCCAAAGTAGACAGGTTTCCTGCATAAGTCAGTTTATCCAGGCAGATGATCCGATAGTCCGGATACTTGTGCATCATGTAAAATATGAAGTTTGAACCAATAAATCCGGCGCCGCCGGTAATGATAATCGTCATATGTTATTATTCCCCTATCTTACGAGACTTCTTTACAAAGTTTTTCTGGATTCCATAACCTTCATAAGATATTTCCCATACTCATTTTTCATCAATGGTTCTGCCAGTTTTAACAGGTCAGCTTTATCGATATACCCAAGGTTGTAGGCAATTTCTTCAGGGCAGCAGATTTTAAGCCCCTGCCGTTCCTGAATCGTTTCCACAAAAGCAGCTGCCTGAAGAAGTGATTCATGGGTACCGGTATCAAGCCAGGCATATCCACGACTCATAGTCTCCACCGTAAGAGTTCCTTCTTTCAAGTACAACTTATTCAAATCAGTGATTTCGAGTTCACCTCGTGCCGATGGCTTGAGGGATTTTGCTTTATCCACAGCACTTTCATCATAGAAATAAAGTCCAGTGACAGCAAAATGTGACGTCGGATGGATTGGTTTTTCTTCCAGCTTCACTGCATGGTGTTCATCATCAAAATCGACTACGCCATATCGTTCCGGATCATTAACATAATACGCAAATACAGTAGCTCCGGATTTCTTCTGCACTGCTCTCTGCAACATACCGGATAAGCCATACCCATAAAAAATGTTATCTCCCAAGATAAGGGCGCAAGAATCTCCAGCAATAAAATCTTCTCCGATAATAAGCGCCTGGGCAAGTCCTTCCGGCTCTTCCTGTACTTTATAAGAAATATGAAGTCCCCACTGGCTCCCATCCCCCAAAAGATCCACAAAATTATGATAATCTCTCGGCGTGGTGATAACCAGGATATCACGAATTCCTGCCAGCATCAGTACAGATAACGGATAGTATACCATCGGCTTATCATAAACAGGCATGAGCTGCTTACTGATGACCTTAGTCAACGGATACAGACGTGTCCCACTGCCGCCGGCTAGAATAATTCCCTTCTTTATCATTTTTACTTCTCCAGTATGATATCGCAAATTCTATCTACATCCTCAGTTGTGAGTTCGGAATACAAGGGAAGAGTGAGAATATGGCGAGACGCATTATAAGCCACCGGTGTTTTCTGGATAGGGAAACGTCCCTGGTACACAGTAAACTCGCTGGTAAGAGGATAGAAATACTTCCTTGCGAAAATATTATGTTTAGCAAGGCGATCAGCCATTTCATCCCTGTTCTTTTTAAATACTTTTTCATCGAAATAGACAGGGAAATAGGCATAATTACTTTCCACATTTTTCTGTATTTTGCAGAGGCCTATTCCCGGAACGTCGGATAACCTCTCACGGTAACGTTCCACTGCTGCCTTACGCTGTTTAATCCACTCGTCTACGTGCCGAAGATTGCAGAGCCCCATCGCTGCCTGAAATTCCGTCATTTTGGCATTACTGCCGATCAGTTCAGCGTCCTCTTTGCCATACATACCAAACATCTTTAAGGCTTCCAACTCTTTACGGAGGCCGCTGTCATGATACGCCAAACCGCCTCCTTCAATCGTATGGAAAACTTTTGTCGCATGGAAGCTGTACATGGCAATATCCCCTAGCGCGCCGACTCCTTTACCATTCACTTTCACGCCAAAAGCATGGGCCGCATCGTAGATAACTTTCAAGTGATGCTTCTTAGCGATGGCTTCAATCTTTTTATCATCGCAGACATTCCCATAGACATGGACTGGCAAAATAGCACAGGTTTTCTCTGTAACCAAAGCCTCAATCTTATTGGGGTCCATGGTATACCATTCCGGCTCCACGTCACAGAATACCGGCGTCAGCCCGCACCTGACAATAGCCTGGGTAGTAGAAGCATAGGTAAAAGGAGTTGTAATGACTTCCCCATGGAGATGCAGCGCATTCAGCGCCGTCTCCAGCGCCAAATGACCATTAGAATAGAAAGAGAGATTCTCTACGCCAAGGTATTTCTTCAGTTCTTTTTCCAGCTTCTGGTGCTTTGCTCCGGAATTAGTAAGCCATCTGGAATCCCACAAATCTTTGATTTCATTCACATATTCCTCGAAAGGGGGCATAGATGACCTTGTTACATTAATTTGCTTTTCCATTACATTTTCACTCCATTTAATAAAACTTCTACCATATCAACGCCCATGGTTTTAATACCAAATTCCTTACCAATTTCCCTTCTTTCCGCAAAAGAATCATCGAGATACAAGGCATGGGCACTCGGATGGATAAAATCTTTCTTCGCCTGGTTCCTGTCCAAATGAATAAGTCCGGTAAAAAGCTCGGGCATGATTTTCCTCTCCTGCAGTGATTTGAGAATATCCCCATCATGCTTTGTTACGAGGTAAACAGGAATGCTCCGGTTCTGGCATCGATACAGCAATGCTATGACAGATTCATTCACTCTGTCATGAACAATGATCGTATCATCATAATCAATATACAGCTCATCATATTTAAAATTCAGATCATAATCATTTGATAACGCACGATCAGTTTCCACATAGTCAAACTGCGGATCAATAGTCACATCATATCCCATGAAGTCGAAAACCGTAAGAAGCGGCAGATTTACTCCCCGAGCCCGTTCCACACACATGGTACCAGCTACTCGAGTCGCACATTCCATCAGGCGATATTCGCCCCCGGCATTTTTCTTTACCTGGAAAAACCATACGCCCCTGAATTTCATACGTTCATTGATTTCTTCAGCGATTTTCTGAATTCTTTCATCTTTAGGTTCAAGGAAAGAATTCACACTGATTCCATTTTTGATTCTCCGCCGACTGCGATGGGAAGCAAACAAAAGCCTGCCATTCCGATCAGTAAAACAGTCTACCGTATACTCTGTCCCCGGCAAAAATTCACACACCACCTGCTCCTCTTCCCGATGGGCCAGTTCAAATTCCAATTCTTCCCGGTCAAATACTTTCTTGACTCCCTGTGCGCCCTGTCCTACAGCCGGCTTCATAAGGACCGGATACTGATGAACATCATTGGGGGATTTATAGACTATGGGCAGGAAATCCAGTCCCTTTAATTTTTCATAAGTTTTCTTCTTACTGCGGCAGATATCAACAGCTTCCTTTGATGAGGTCAAAACTTCTGCATGAAGGCTATCCCTTACTTCAGATAATTTCAAAACCACCGCATCTAAAGCTGGAAGGATATAGTCGATATTGTACTTATCAAGAATAGCATTCAGTTTGTCTATAAATTCATTATCTGTGATATAGGGAATGTTCGGAATATAATTTTCATATTCCCACAGTCCATGGTCAGACACACTTGACCCACCAAATAAGGTAATGAAGGAAATATCCTTCAACGACTTATTGATTTCCAGTCCCACTTCAGAACCACAGGGAAATACAAGAATATTTTTATGCTGCATAAAATACCTTCCTCTAATGAATAAAGGGTAAAAGAAAACATTTTAATTTTTTAATTATAGCACAATCTGGCTGGTAAGTTCCATGGCAGATTTGAAACTATCTCCTCCAGCGTTTTTTTATTTTCTGTCGTCTCCGGATGCCCTTTCTTTAGAACATCCCATAGCCAATAGTAATGTATCCTCCACATTTAACAGCAAGGACTCTATCAGGGAAGAATGACGGTCATACCAATCCATAAAAGGCCTCTCGATAAAGACAATACGAAAATGGTCAATCAAAACACAAACTGCAAATACAACCAGGACCGTTAGAACCGCATGGAGATACATCCAATGGGTGCCATAGAATCCTGCATTATCAAAAATCTTTATCCACAGCAAGTTCCGCATGGCCCAACTATTGGAATGGATCAACAGCACACCAAAGGTGGAAGCCCCTACCATATTAATGAAAGGACTATAGGATATCTTCAGATTCTTGAAGAAACAGAACAAAAACAAAGAAGCGAGGAAAGCCAGGACTTTATTGGAATCCGCAACGAAGAAGAACGCTTTCCCCATAGGCATAGGTATCTTCTCTCCTGCACCAAGAAAAGTGCATACGATTATACTGGCTATTGAAAGAGCTACAAAAAAGGCGGCTTTTATTCCTAAATGGGTCCTTATGAGCGGTGTATCGGGATAAAACCGCACATACGCCCCCACGAGATAAATCACTGAAAACCAGGAAAGATAATTATGGGGTACGGAAACTCCGGGAATAGATCCCAGAAATGTATATGCAAACAGGAGTAATAAAATAATCACTGCATGCTGCCGCCGTGAAAGGACTTCTAAAAGTTTGTTCAGGAATGGGATAAATAGGAAAAACAATAAATAACAGCTGACAAAATGATCAGATGATAGGCTGTAGATCGGCCGGAACTGCACAAGGAATCCTTTCAGTGTGAAGTGATATACCCCCCAATTAAGAGCAAAAAATAAAACAGCAACGCATAAAATTCAACTTCGGCAACCAGCTTCACGAATTTACGAAGCGTAATATGGGATATACACATGAAATACCCCGTAATAAAGACAAAGCAGTTAATCCCCGTCTTTCCCCAACCGCCAAAAACAAAAAGATACAGAGACTGGAGCTCCAGCGGATGGGCCCGGAGAATTGGCGGTAGCCCTGATAATACTACATAATGATGCGCAACAATCAGTAACATCGTAATGATACGAAACAGTTCAAGATTCGAGTCCCTTCTTCCATTAATAGAAGCTGTATTTATCATAAAAACCTCTCTATTAAAAATTGATCAATTGCTGATCATGACATCTCATCTATCATTCTCAAATACATTTACTTAAACGTCAAATCAAACTGCAAACTGCTTGGGCTTTGATCTCGTATTCATCCGTGTTCCAGTCCCGCCGGCAAAAATAACAGCTATATTCATATATACTCCTCCAAAACCTGTCTCCAATTATTTTATCTTCTGGCCGCTTTTTATTTCTTATTTTCTGATTTCCACTTATCCATTTCCCTTTTGATGACCTGGATCTCGCCAGGGAAGATCTTGTAATTGCGATACAGCTCTCCCATTCTTTCTATAATTTTCTTTTCCTGACTTTCCGTAAAAGGCACCCCAGCCATCATTGCCCTAATTTCATCCATAACCTGCTGGTGGGGATACTCCGTCCCAATATGGGAAACAGAAATAGAGGGCTTTCTGATTTTCAAAGCCTCCTGTGTGCGTATAATATCTTCATTTTTATGCAAAAATGACCGTATGGTTTCCATATCCTTTTGATACTCCGGTGTCTGCAGCAAATCACTGCAGAGATGGCCTTGGACATCCTCCAGTATCTGGATTACTTCATGTACTCCGTCAGCTGAATTGAAATGATTGCTGTCCAAGTCAAGCAGATGATCAAAATTGTGAGGTCCATAGCCCCAATAACTGATACGAGTCACATAAATATCCAGAAAACGAATATACGGTTCATAACTGTTCAGATTCCCTTTCACAGGCAGAGAAGAAAACAACTCCAGCACTTTCAGATAGACCTGCGGTTCAATCGAACCATTTACGGACAGGAAGTTACAGATCTGTATGAAATCTGAATCAATAGGTCTTTTCCCCCATGCCCACTCGATGAATTCAATAAACTTCAGCCAAACTCCATAGGGATGGCTATCACGGCAGAATGCATCCGCCAGATCCACTAAAGGTGACCCGAATAAATGATTGATTGTCCCATTGTCTTTATAGATTTCTTCATGAAACAATTCCTCATTGTAAGTTTTCCAGGTACCGGCCCAAGATTCTTTCGGCGCATCAAGCACTTCCTTCATGAATTTTACCACAGCCATATGGGCATTGGTATACTCGGAAGAGCCGTTCTGCAAGAGATTCCATATGATTCGGTTGATTCTTTCCCGCTTTTCCCCAGCAATCCTGAAGTGCAGGTCATCTTCTGTGAGCATCGTTTCTGTTGTATGTTTATACCATGCCTGAAGCCTGAAATCTGACACTTCATACCCGAAAAGAGACAAAACTTCCCGGGAAACCAGGTTATCTTCCCTTTCCAGTACTTCCTCCAGCCGTGTATCAAAAGATGGCCTATTAAGCTTCCCCATTTTCGCTGTAGTCAGACTCTTCCTGTTTGGGACCGGAACATCCCGCCAAATATTTTCGCAAAGATGCAGGATCTCGACTTTTTCCACTTCATCATTAAAGAGAAAAATTTCCTCTAATTTTTTATTTGGCTTCAGCCTTTTGTATTCCGGGACCATAAAGTTTTTCAGAAAGAAAAAAGTCACCACTGCTTTGGCCGTAGTACCATCGACTTCATGACCACCATACCCTTGCGCCCAGGACCGGATACAGTCCAGAAATTCTCTGACCCGGCGTACTGAAAGAACTTCCTCTTTTATTTCAAGTTGTCTGGGGAAGACCACCCCCATGAAATAATAGTCCACGGGCAATAAAAGATTTCTGATCATCTCCTCTAACGTACCTGATGGAGATGAGCTATCCGATATTTTCATATCAAACGGCTGCATCCTCATGTCTTTCCAAATATAAGAAACCATGGTCTGATAAGAAAGATGGGTCAGGTTCATTTCTAAGGGAATATACTTTTCCAGATAGTCCCGGCTTATGTCCAGATTTTGTTCCAGCCTGTCAGCATCATATTCGTAGATTACCCTGGTTTTTTCTCCTGCCAGCTTCTCAGAAAAGGCGAGAAGCTTTTTGACTGCTTCTGCATCACCAGCCCGCTCAATATCTTCAAAGACAAGAAGAACCCCTTTATCCAGATACGCCAGTTCTCTTTTTAATCCTTCAATAGCCGTTGCCGTTTCAGGTTGGCTCCCACGGAAAAAATGGTAGACCAGGCGGCCCCAGAAGTGATTTCCCAATACCTGCAGTGCCTCTGTGGAGTAAAAAGAGAAAATATGGTTTGCACGCAGAAGGTCGTCCAGTTTTCTTATGATAATCCGGTCGAACTCATTGTATTTATAAGACAGGACTCCGATTTTGATGACATAATAGGCATCACGAATCTCTTTCGTTGCACACAAAGCATTCACCACGAAGGATTTCCCATTCCCCCATGGGGAATTGACCCCAAGGACTGGCGTAAGGCTAAGCAATTCTTTCATCCGTTCCAAATCATATACATGCTCAGGAAACAATTGGTCGGACTGATTACTGTTCTTTTCCCTGAATTCCTCATTTTTTTTGCATATCTGCCAGCTGCATCGGAACTCCTCCGTCAGAATAGAAAAAAGGATAAGAAATAGCAGAAGACTATAGGGGGCCCCCTTCAGCTAAGCCACGGCACC
>ULMN01042625.1_pt1 | contig 13942 bp, 18 predicted proteins | sample 1951671 | NCBI WGS metagenome assembly ULMN01 (sample SAMEA4835552, study PRJEB28245) | human gut metagenome | biome: gut microbiome; material: fecal sample | place: Denmark | collected 2008 | reverse complement strand
AGATGAAATGTACAACCGATGTTTGGGAGAATATAGCAAATGCCGAAAAATTTGTGCGACAGGCAAAAGAAGACGGCGCAAATATTGTTTTACTTCCCGAACTGTTTGAAAGACAGTATTTTTGTCAGGAAAGACGATATGACTACTACAATTTTGCTAAGCCTACCCTTGAAAACGACGCTGTAAAACATTTTGCAAAACTTGCGAAAGAACTTGAGATTGTTATTCCTGTCAGCTTTTACGAGCGTGACGGAAACCGCCTTTTTAACAGTGCTGCGGTAATTGATGCAGACGGCGAAATTCTGGGTTTATACCGTAAGACTCACATTCCCGACGACCATTATTATCAGGAAAAATTTTACTTTATTCCTGGTGATACGGGGTTCAAAACTTTTAAAACTAAGTTCGGTACAATCGGTGTAGGCATTTGCTGGGATCAATGGTTCCCTGAAACCGCAAGAGCGCTTGCGTTAAACGGCGCCGAATTGATTTTCTATCCGACTGCTATCGGTTCAGAACCTATACTTGAGTGCGACAGTATGCCGCATTGGAGAAGATGTATGCAGGGACATTCTGCGGCGAATGTAATTCCCGTAATTGCGGCAAACCGCATAGGCAGGGAAGATGTAACCCCTTGTGACGAAAACGGCAATCAGACTTCCTCACTTGTTTTTTACGGCTCATCTTTCATTACAAACGAAACGGGAGAGATTATTAAATCTGCGTCAAGAGATGAAGAAACCGTACTTACAGCAGAGTTTGACCTTGACAAGATTTTTCAAAACAGGCTCGGCTGGGGAATATTCCGTGACAGACGCCCGGATTGCTATAAGGTGATAACCGAAAAGTGATTTTGATGAATATAGGAGAAAAATATGTGCTTGATATGCGACAGAATATTAAAAAGTAAAATGCTGATTTAATTTCTGATACATAACAAAATCATAAAAACATAAAAACAGAGCAGACTGTAATTTCAAGTCTGCTCTGTTTGCTTTGATTTTGATTATTTATCCGCCTGAATTTTTACGAACTGTTCCTGCATATAGCTGTAAACATCGTCGGGTACATTCGTAAATACATAACATTTGTCGAGATATTCGTCACTCGGGAAGATAAGTTCGTTATTTTTTATATCCTCGTCAAGATACTCGTCATATGCTTTCTGATTAGGTGTTGCGTAGTAGAGATATTCAAAGTTAGCTGCCGCAATTTCAGGCGACTGCATAAAGTTAATGAATTTTTCGGCATTCTCTTTGTTTTTACTGCAAGTAGGAATACACATTGCGTCATAGAAAAGGTTAGAGCCGTTTTCAGGCATTGCATAGTCCAAATCTTCGTTATTTTCCATCATCATTACGATATCGCCTGCGTAGTACGGTGCAATTGCCGACTGACTGTTTTCCATTTCGGTAAATACCTGATCCATAACATACTTTTTAAGCAAAGGCTTTTGTTCGGAAAGCTTTGCCGCCGCCTTGTCAACATCCTCTTTGGTACAATTGGCGGGATTAATACCGCAAAGCTGCATTGCAATTGCCATAGCGTCACGGCTGTTGTTAAACATAAGAATGTCGCCGCTTAACGATTTATCCCAAAGTGCTTCCCATGAATTTGGCTTTGTTGCCACTTTTGTTTTGTCATAAACCATTGAAGTAACGCCCCAGGTGTAGCAAACAGTGTATTTACCCTCAGGGTCGCAGGAAAGATTTTTAAAGCGTTCCATAAGGTTATCTTTGTTAGGAATGTTGCTGTAATCAAGTTCCTGCAGCATATTTTCGCTTATGAGCTTGCTTATCATATAATCCGACGGAATAATAACATCATAACTTACATTGCTGTTTTTAAGCATATTGTAAAGTTCTTCGTTGGTTTCGTAAGTGGTGTAGTTTACCTTGATGTTGTACTCTTTTTCAAATTCGTCAATTACATCAAGCGTACCGTCCTCACCGTTTGCAATGTATTCGCCCCAGTTATATACATTAACTTCACCGTCATAGCTTTTGCCGCAGCCTGCCATTGCACTGCAAGCCGCTGTACCGATGAGTAAAGAAAGAACAACACAGCCAAATTTTTTCATTTTCAATCTCCCTTATTCAGTTTATTTTTTCACCTTTTCCTCGTGTTTGTCACGAATATTTATAAGTATCATAACGATAAGTACCGCTAAAAACAAAAGAGCGGAAAGCGCATTGATTTTTGGTGATATTCTTCTGTGTGTCATTGAGTAAATCTCAATTGATAAGTTTTGAAACTTTGCGCCTCTTGTAAAATATGTGATTATAAAATCGTCAAGAGAGTAAGTAAAGCTCATTAAAAGTCCGGAGAAAATGCCCGGCATCAGCTCGTGAATTACCACCTTGTAAAAAGCCTGCCATTGATTACAGCCGAGGTCGAGCGCCGCATCATAAATACTTTGGTCCATCTTGTGTATTCTTGGCATAACATTAAGCACTACAAAAGGAACGCAAAAACATATATGAGCAATAAGCACGGTAACAAAACCCATTTCAAAGTTAAATAAAACACCTAAAAATGTAAATAAAAGCATAAGCGATACGCCCATTACAATGTCAGGGCTGATAATCGGAATGTTAGACGCACTTTGTATAAGCAGTCTTTTTTTACCTTTGAAATTGCTTATTCCTATAGCTGCGGCAGTGCCGAGTACGGTTGCGAAAATTGATGCGAGTACGGCAATTATAAGCGAATTGCCGAGAGCGTTTATAATTTTATCATCTCTGAAAAGTTCTTCATACCATTTGAACGAAAAGCCTTTCCATACAGTAGTTTTACCCTCGTTGAACGAAAATATAATGAGTACAAAAATCGGAAGATATAAAAACAACATCACAAGCGTTGTATATATCTTCGAGGCAATATGCTTGTTTTTCATTATGCAATCGCCTCCTCATCTCCAAAGAAATTCATAAGCACAAGGAACACAAGGATGAATACCATCAGTATCAGCGAAATCGCCGAACCCGTACTTTGGTCTGTCCAGAACACCTTGTCTATAATGTCACCAATCATAATATCGTTTGTGCCGCCGAGGTACTGCGCTACAAGGAATGTACTTGCCGACGGAACAAAAACAAGTGTTATACCCGAAATAACACCGGGGATACTAAGCGGAAGCACAACTTTGCTGAAAACATGAAATCCGTTTGAACCGAGGTCTTGAGCCGCCTCAATAAGACCTTTGTCAATTTTACTCATAACAGTGTAAATCGGAAGAATCATAAACGGAAGATACTCATAAACCATACCGAGCACAACCGCACCCGAATTTCCGAGGTATGTACCGTGTATTCCGAAGAATGATAAAATTGTATCGAGCGGACCGTTTGACTGTAAAATCGTAACCCATGCGTATATTCTAAGCAAAAAGTTCATCCACATAGGAATCATCAAAAGCATATTTACAAAATTCTGCGTTGACGGTTTCATTTTTGTAAGCATATAAGCAAGCGGATAAGCAATAAGCAAACAGATTGCGGTTGATATTAATGCAATCCAAAGCGACCTTAAAAATACTTCTTTATAAAAGAAAGCCTTTTCAAAAGCCTCCAACGAAAATCCGCCGTTCTTGCCTGTAAAAGCTGTAATACCGACCATTATCATCGGTATCATTGTAAATACCGCCATCCAAATTATATAGGGAATAGAGGGCTTGCGTGATTTCATCTTTAGCCCTCCTTATCGGATAAAACTTCAAATTTCGCTTTATCAAAATCAAACGAGAGCGGTACATAAGTGGCAACCTGTTCATCGGTATCACTGAGCATAAGCCATTTTCGTGTGTCCGACTCAAGGATAATCTCATTATGTTCACCCTTATAAATAACAGATTCAATATATAAATCCGTAAGGTCACCGTTGCCGTCACCCGCAAGTGAAAGTGCGTCCGGCGGAAGTGTGATTTTTAATTTTGTGCCTTCTTCAAAATAATGATTTTTAACTTCAATAGTTTCATCCTCAAACTCAAAGCTGAAAGTATTTTCATCTTCGTTAGCAGAGGTAACTGTGATTTCAATTTCATTGTTGTAGAAAGGCAAAAGCTTGTTCATAATCTGAATATTGAAAGGAATTACTCGCATACCTATTTGACTTCCGATTTCGGCTGATGTGGTAGAGTGAATAAGAATTTCACACTTGCCGCACATTACGCTCATTTCGTAATGAACGCCCTTGAAAGTCGATTTAACAACAGTACCTGTAAGCTGACCGTTTTCGGGAGTTGTAATTTCAATATCCTCGGGACGGATTACAACATCGACAGGTGTGTTTTCGCCAAAGCCCTTGTCAACACATTCAAGTTGTTTGCCGAGAATTTCTACACGGCAGTCGCCGAGCATGGTGCCGTTAAGAATATTTGCCTCGCCGATAAAATCCGCAACAAACGCATTTACGGGTTCGTTGTAAATATCTTCAGGTGAGCCAACCTGCTCAACAACACCGTTGTTCATTACAATAACGGTATCGCTCATTGTAAGAGCCTCTTCCTGATCGTGTGTTACATATATAAAAGTTTTTTGAGAGTTTTGCTGAATTTCTTTTAATTCAATCTGCATACTCTTTCTTAGCTTAAGGTCAAGCGCACCGAGCGGTTCGTCAAGCAAAATAACTTCCGGGTCACACACCAAAGCCCTTGCAATGGCAACACGCTGCTGCTGACCGCCCGAAAGTTTTGTGATAGCTCGCTTTTCATATCCTTTAAGGTCAACAACCGCAAGCATTTTTGAAACACGCTCTTTAATTTCGTTTTTCGGTAGTTTTTTCAGTTTTAAACCGAAAGCGACATTGTCAAACACATTTAGATGTGGAAAAAGCGAGTATTTCTGAAATACTGTATTAACATTTCTTTTATTAGGCGGCATACCGTTGATTTTTTTGCCGTCAAACAGAACATCTCCGCTTTCAGGCTCAACAAATCCGCCAATAATTCTGAGGGTTGTGGTTTTTCCGCAGCCGCTCGGCCCAAGGATAGTTATAAATTCCTTGTCTTTAAAGTCAAGATTAATGTGGTTTAAAATTACCTCTCCGTCAAATCGGACGAATATATCCCTTAAAGATATAATGGTATTTTTTCCTGACTGCTCCATTCACGCACCCCTGTTCATAAAAAATCTAATATGCTGTATTTATTGCATAACTAAAGGACGGAGAGTGACAATTGGCAAAAGCTTTGACCAAGCGAACACTGTCCGCCCCTACAATTTACTGTAGCAATATTGTAAAGACAAAAGCATACCAGTAAATTATAGTCTTTTTTGCAGTAAAAGTCAATTATTATATTTTTGCAAATACCGCTTTTATTGTGTGTGTTAAAATGATGTGAACCAATAAAAAAGAGAAGCAGAAAATACGGATATAGTTTGTCAAGTGTAAGAAGAAGGCAATTCGCAGATATCCGGAACTGACGGTACCGGGAGAAAAAGTACAGATGGTCACATCTATTTACAACGCAGAAGATATGTAAAATGCAATTGAGAAAACGCTTTGCTTTTTATATGTCATATGATATAATAATGTGTAAGTAAAGTGGGTAGAAGACCTGCAATCTGTAATCGAATTACAGGTTTTCTACCCTTGTATAAAAATATAGTTAATTATACAAAAGGCATATTTTGTATAATTCGGGACAGACTGCACAAAAAACAAGGCTCCCGGTGAGCTCTTTAATTGTGCATTATGACATATCATTTATTATTCTTGCCGTCTTGGTCGTGCTTACTTAAGATTATAGATAAATCATTCATAATCTTATTAGTTACATCAAGTCGGTTTTTTGCTAATATAAATTCAAGCAAATCTATAGTATCATATTCATATATACGAAAGAAATCTTTGTACTGCAAGTAATCATTTTCTGCACGCTGTTGCTCATAAAATATGTATTCCCACATTGCGATTATCTTGTATTCCTGTTCAGTCATTTTGTAAACCCTCAAGCGAATTAAACACATCATCTACATCAATGTTATGTTGCATTAAAACAGCTTGGTGACGAGGATTTAAGCTAAATTTCGCTCGTCCTTTAATAAAATCTACAAAGTTTTGAAAACCAAAAAGACATATAAAACTAACAATTGATGAAGAACATTGCTTTTTAACATAATTTTCAATATTAGATTCATTAAAATCTGATGCAGGTCTAAACAAAGATGTTTTACATAAACATTCAAGAAAATTCGCCCAATAATCTGCCAAAGGAGCACGAGAAATATTAGAATCAGATGAAGACGGTTTAACAAAGCGAATGTAATTATTAAGAACAGAAAAATAAACATCTGACAAATTATTAACTGATAAATATGTTTGAATAAATGTCAAAGCATTATCATCTCTCACTTGCATTTCAAGCCTGACCCAATGTTCCAAATCAAACGCTTTTTGTTCTGCTCTTTTATCATACATACGATAAAGAATATTAGATTTACGAGAACCAAAATAAAGCGTTTTACTTACTTTTTTATCACACTTTGATAAAACAAATTCAACAGGAAAAGAAAGAAAACGAGATACATAATTACCCGCAACTATATCATTAAAAATAGTATCTATATCTAAAAGTTTATTAAAATCATCATATGCTACATCTAAACGAGTTATATTAACTTCTTTATTTTCACATATATAATTGAATAAAGCATTATAATCTCCGTTACCGAATTGCTCAAAATTTCTGCAACCTTTGCCGCTTAGTTCTAAACAAATTCCCATATTATCTGCACCATTGAAATGTATAGAAATACCGTCAAAATATAGTCTGTGACAGTAACCATAACATCCTTTAATACATTGCATCGAAGAAACAATATCATCAGATAGACCAAGTAATTTTATAATTGAATCTGGACTATCAATAGTTGAGCTAAAAGCCAAATAGTCAAAAATAATACGATTTTCCATTTTTTAACATCCCCTTTTTATTTTCTGAAACTTGCAGATATACTACAAGTTCATTATTACCGTAGGGCAAACGCTTCAGCGTTTGCCCTTTACGGAAATTAATGTAACATTAGTAGAATTATCAGGCAACTTCGGAGCAAAACCTGTGCGGTTAAGTCGCTCAATTAATTCATAACTATTATACAAATCACGCAACTCATCTGTTTGAACAAAAGTTTGAAGTTGCTTTTTATGTAGCTTGCGTTTTTTCTCACTGCTCGGATTGTCAGCATACTCAATATAATCATCAGCATCATAATATTTTAAACGAGTGTATCGTGAAAAAAATGTTTGACAGAGCACAACTACAAAGCATTGTTCCCTTAAAGGCTTTGCAACTCTCGTAAAAACTTGAGAAGTAGCTAAAATACAAACACGCTGTTTACGCTGCTGCGTTATCTGTGATAAAAGCGTTTCGGGAAAATCTTTACTGTTCGCACAACTAAACTCGTTCTGAATCTCATCAATCGCAAAAATGACACCGTCAGTACCATTTTTCAATGAAGGATTAAGCAAATCATTAAGTGAAGTTAATGGAGCTGTCTGATGTTTATATCCAAAATTAGTGTATATTTTCGCACGAGGGTAGCGCTTACGATAACGCTCAAGATCATACACAAGACCTATGGTCTTCCCTGCTCCTTGCCTACCGCAATACAAACGCAAACCATATAATTTAAAATAATCTTTTTTAGCATTAAGCAAATCAAGATATTTGTAATAAAAGAATTTCGGTGATTGTATTAAAAATCTGCGGAAGATAAAGAATACAATCATTATTAATAATATTATCCACATAAAACAACCTAAATTAAGTAAGTGGTAAAAGCTCCCATATAAATTTAAATACACCTATAGACATTTTAAAGCTAAGCCAAAAAGTAATACATCCTGAAAATAACAAAAGCAAATCAGAACCAACAACAAAAGAGCCATAACCACATATAGTACCAAGAACATTAATAAGATCAAATGGCAATGAAACAAAATCACATAAATCAATTAAAGCACTAAATAAATTTACAGCTAACGAAATAAGTGTCTCAATAATCATTCAGACTTCCCCCCATTATCAGATGAATTAGATCTTAATGATGTAATAATATGTGAACCAAGAGAAAGATGACCAGCACCAATGAACCCAAGAAGTTGATTAATATTATACAAAATTAAAAGTAAAGTGACAAAGCCCCGAATATAAGGACGAAAAGTGTTAATACCTTTAATTAAATATGATACATCAAGAAAAGTTGCAGATATTTCATAACCAAAAATATTAACGGTTCCAGAGTGATTACTAATCGCTGATTCAGTTCCGATAATTCCACTTAAATCATATGAATTTAAGCCGAATTTTTCTCTAAATTTATTTGAAAGCAAATCAATAGATTTTTGTATTTTATCAGTATCAGGAATAAAAATTCTTTTAATAAATTCAAAAATCTGTTCAGGAATTGATACAATACTATCAAATATTGAACTTAAAAACTGACCTATATTATTAAAAGAACTTTCAAAAAATCCCCAAACTAATTGAGGAATTTGCGATACAAAATTCCAAGTTTGAGAAGGTATATCTTTTACATAATTCCAAACTAATTGAGGAACTTGTGCAATGTTTTCAGCAATACCGGCAAGGAAATCAACAATGCTAGACAGCCAATTCCACAAACCGTCAAAATACCCATATCCCCCACTACTTTCTCCCCCACTTTCTCCTGTACTGGGTTGAGTAACTGTTCCAGAAGTGTTAGGGGTCTTTGAAAAAAAACCGAATTATCATCAGAACTAATAATATCAACAGTAGAATAAATAATAGAATTAAAACCAGAAGTATAAATATAATTAGATTCAGAAGATTTATCAATTATTACATAAGTATTTTTAAAAGAAGAATATTCATATTGAATAAATGAATTTCGAGTATAATAATAATGTCCTGCACCCGACAAAGATTTATCTTCAACAAATTTATTATCATCAAAAAAATTAACGAAAATAAAATGACGTTCACCGTTAGCACCACCAGTTGAACACGAAACAAAATAATAATTACTTTGTTTAGAATATTCTTTAAAAGTATCATCATTTGATAAACATTGCTTTATAAAATCAACATTAAATTCATCAATTTTAGAATATTCATCAGAAAGAGCAAAAGCACTAACGCAAGAAGAAACAATCACGCTCAAAATCGCAAGAGCAACTACAACATATTTTTTAAACTTAATAAAAATCACCTCCTAAAAAAATAAGCCTCTCGCAGTAACGAGAGGCTTTCGGAGCTTATTAGAGGAATTTATAAATAATTCGAGGAATAAGTCCGATACCGATAAATACTGCCATAATGCCAATGCCGATCGGCACAAGGGTAGTTAATCCAGAGCTGATAGCTGTTGTAATAGGTGCTACCAAATCGGATGTAATCTCAAAAGTCATATAAAACCTCCTTTATAAAAATTTTTGAAAAAATCTGTATAGCAATATGCAAACAAATACTGCACAAAAACAGCCAAGAGAAAAAAGTAAAATATTGTTAGTCAAAACTTGTTGCTCATACATCTTATATGCCATATCGGCAGTAGATTCATTAGCCTGCTCAACTGCTGAAACAGGAAAACAGGCTAACAAAGCAACAAAGAGAGATAAAACAAATGGACTAATCTTCATTATCTTTAACATCTTCGACATTAACAACCTTAGAAGACTTCTTAATCTTAAAAGCATTTGATATAGCCTTACAAAATACAATCACTCCATAAAGAGCAAAACCAAAGAGCAAAGCTGTAAAAATATACTGCATTTTTTAAACCTCCTTAAAGTAATTCAATAGCAATTAAATTGCCTTTAGAATTAAAGTCAAGATTTGCCTCGCAAGGAACAGGTACATTAGCGAGAACCTCCGGCTTTACTGATACTTCAAATGCCTGATCACCTTCACAACCTTTTTGGTCAATCGGAAAAGGAGTAACTACTGACATTTTACCAAAGCTAACCAACTCACCTGTTGTACGGTCGGTGAAAGTACCAGAACGCTTGCCTACAATTTTTACTTTCATTTTTACCTCCTTAATTTTTTTGAATAGATTATATGGGATGTACTCGGAAAGTGTTTATAGTAATTCGACAGTGGACCCCTGACACGTAATTTAATCTGACTCGAGACATTAATATTTAACCCGTGGTTTTCACACGCAAGTTCAGATACGTTCTAAGTCACTTTTTTATGTGTCCTAAACCGAGTATATTTATAATAGATTTTATGGGGCACTCGGAAAGACTTAACTACTACGAGCACTGTAGTCTAAAGTGCGAGATAGTCTCATTTTATTGTCTTTTTTATGTGACCTAAACCGAGTAAATAACAAAGTCAATCATTTAAATATAAGATAGCAAAAACGAACATAACAGCATAATATAAAATCAATGCAATAGTTAAAATATCATAATTCATTTTTACATCCCCTAATTTTATATATAAAGCATTTAATCAAATGCTTTATATAGATTATAGCATTCAAACAAATGCTTGTCAATGCATACAAATAAATGCCTGCTATAATCTACTTAACAGACAAAAAAAGAAGGTTAAAATATGCATTATACACAAAGACTAAGAGAATTAAGAGAAGACCACGACCAAAAACAAGAAAGTATTGCTTTAGAATTACATATAACAAGACAACAGTACCAATTATATGAGAGCGGTAAAAGAAAATTACCAATAGATTTATTAATTAAGTTATGCAAATATTATAATGTATCAGCCGATTATATTTTAGGATTTACAAATGAACCGCAAACAAAATGGAACATAAAAAATAATATTAATATAAACTTTGGCAAAGTAGAAATGAAATAAGGTGAAACAATGAATTACCAAGTACCACAACATCAGGAAATGAAATACATAAATACAAATGGCTTTTATCCGTACAAGGAGAGAAAGTTATTAACTAATAACGAATACAGATTTTACTATAATTTAGTTCAGTTAGCAGATAAGTATAATTTATCTGTTCAAGTAAAAATGAGATTAGCAGACATTATAGAAGTTGATAAAAGCAAAATAACAAATCAAGAATATATGAGTTACTTCGGTAAAATTAAATCAAAGCATATAGATTTTGTACTAACACATAAATACACTATGCAAATGATAGCGGCAATAGAGCTTGACGATAAGAGCCACCAAAAACAAAACCGTATAGAACGAGATGCTTTTGTAAATAACGCACTTACAGCCGCAGGAATTGACTTTATACGAAGTTATAATTTTAATATTAATTCGTTAGAGCCGATAATAGTATATATTTTGAGGAAGAAAAACATCATCAGATAATTAATTGTAAGTTGTACCCCCCTGTTAGCGGAGGGGGGTTAAGTCGGATTCACTATCCGACTTTTTTTTGTGTGAAAGATAAAAATAGTTGAAAGAAACAACGCAGGATAGCGCATTATAAGTAACAGCAAGAAAATAATTGCGTTCATAAAGCGAAATGCTGAACAGGCGAGCAAAGAATTTTGCAACAAAGGAAACTTCAACAGCAAGAAAATAACGCTAACACTATGACTGCTTGTAGCTCGCAAAAGGCAAACAAAGGGCGTTGCCCTTTACCCACAAGGGAGCAGTGGCTCCCTTGACCCTATTTTTTTGACAAAAACGAAAATAAGATGTAAAATGATAGAATTGGAATAAAACAATATTTCAATCAATGTTTTGTATAATTGAGGGAAGATTAACTATACTCGCAAGGCATATTTTGTATAATTGAGGGGGAAGGTGAAGCATTTAAATGAGTATTTCTTTCATAGATGAAGCGCCGCAGATAATCAAGGATTACTTGTTTTATATGCAGACGGTCAAAGGAAAATCACAGAAAACCGTTGATGAGTACTACATAGATTTGCGTACATTTTTCAGATTTATAAAATTACAGCGTGGACTTGTTCCGAATGACTCTGAATTTGAGAACATTTCGATTTCTGATGTTGACCTTGAACTTGTGAAAACCGTCACATTGAACGATGCATATGAATTTATGAATTATATTCAGCGTGAGCGTAAAAATCAAAATGTTACCCGTGCCCGTAAATGTTCGAGCCTTAAGGGTTATTTTAACTATCTCGCAACAAAAAAATGCGTGCTTGACAGCAATCCTGTTGAACAGCTTGAAGTTCCCAAAAAGAAAAAATCTTTGCCAAAGTATCTTACGCTTGAGCAAAGTCTTGAATTGCTGAATGCAGTCGACGGTGATTATAAGGAGCGTGATTACTGTATTCTCACGCTGTTTTTAAATTGTGGCTTGCGTGTGTCTGAAATGGCGTCTTTGAATTACACGGACATTCATCAGGATGACACTATGCGTGTTGTCGGCAAGGGCAACAAAGAACGAATTATTTACCTTAATTCCGCCTGCGTTTCAGCAATCGAAAATTATATGCGGGTGCGGCCCGTTGACGGCGTTAAGGACAAATATGCGCTGTTTATCAGCCGAAATCACCGCAGAATGAGCGTAAAAACCATACAGGCTATGGTGTACAAATATCTTGAAAAAATTGGTCTGAATGCACAGGGCTACTCCTGTCATAAGCTAAGGCACACTGCGGCAACACTGATGTATCAGTATGGCGGAGTTGACATACGAGTGCTAAAAGATGTGCTCGGTCACGAAAACCTCGGCACAACCGAGATTTACACCCACTTAAGTTCCGAGCAGATGAAAAATGCCGCCGAGAAAAATCCTTTGTCTAAGGTAAAGCAAAAATCCAATAAAAAATCCGATGAAAAATAATAAAAATTTATTACGAGCTATAATGTTGACCTAAATTTTAAAATTATTTAATCTAAACCATAATTTACCCCAACTTTTGATAAAGGCACTAATAAAAAAACAGCCCCGACTTTGATTTTTCCAAAGCCGGGGCTTGTCATATCTTTACTGCGCCGCCTACATCTGTAAGCGGTTTATTTTCTGCTAAATTAATTATTTTTACATTATGAATTATACAAAATCTTTCAATTTTTCGGAAATTCGGGTGAGTTTTTATATCACCGAAAAACGCTACAGTATCGTCATCAATCATTGTACACGCACCGCCGATAAATCCGTAATCGTATCCGTCAAGTCTTACGCTTCCGCTGTCGATTTTCAGAACATCAATTCCGTTTTTGGTAAGCGCATTATAGATTGTGCTGTCGGCGGTTATGGCACTGTTTTTACCGATACCCGCAGTTGAACAGCGTGTGTAACCTTGTTTTACATCGACTATCTCAATGCCGTTTTCCTTGCAGTAATTTTTGACTGAAACATCTATAGCCTCTTCCCTGCCGTATAATTTTCCGCTGATATACAGGCAATTAAGTGCCACGCAATGCGGATATTTGCCATCAATATTGTTCTTACAAAGAATTATATTATAATCTTTGTTTTCAAGAAGTCTTTTTAAATTATTACATTCTTTAAGCAGAAAAATATCGTTGTTGATTTTTAGCATTTGCATATCAATGTGCCGCTGCTCGGGTATATTAAATTGTAAAATTTTATCCGACGGTATAATATCGTACCCAAAAATTTCAATTGCTTTGCAAAGTTTCGGGTACTTGTCGGACATTACAAAGGCGCTCATATGCTGACTGCCTCAAAGGCCTGTCTTATATTTTTAACTCCGATAAGCTCTGCACCGTCACATTTTACGGCTTTCAGATTGTGATACGGAAGAATGATTTTTGTAAATCCAAGCCTTACAGCCTCGTTTACTCTTAATTGAGCTTGAGAAACCGCCCTGATTTCGCCGGCAAGACCGATTTCGCCGAACACTACAACATTCTCGTCAATCGGAACATCTTTCAGACTGCTGATAAGCGCCATTGCGACCGCAAGGTCAATGGCAGGTTCGTCAATTCTAAGACCGCCGACAATGTTTATATAAGCGTCATTGTTTGAAAAATAATATCCCGCTCTTTTTTCAAGCACGGCAAGCAAAA
>ULMN01030303.1_pt1 | contig 14000 bp, 12 predicted proteins | sample 1951671 | NCBI WGS metagenome assembly ULMN01 (sample SAMEA4835552, study PRJEB28245) | human gut metagenome | biome: gut microbiome; material: fecal sample | place: Denmark | collected 2008 | reverse complement strand
TCAAGGTTTTTCGGGTACTCACAGATGGGGCGGTTTTCAGTACGAAAACGACAAATATTATAATAACAATACCGCTACCATAACAAAAGCATACTATCCTAAAAAACAAATGGTTATTCCCTCTACAATCTGTTTTTATAAAGTTCGGGCTTTGGGCGGTTATGTTTCAAGTCGCTCACTATGGGGTGTTCACAGAACCGGAATGTTTGAAAATGATAAAGTTGTCGAAGAAGTCATAATATCAGAAGGTATTGAATCAATCGTTGACGGATGTTTTCATAATGCAATTGCCTTAAAAAGTTTGGAATTTCCAAGCACAATAAAAGATATATCCGTTACTGATTGCAAAAATCTGACAAGTGTAAAATTTTCAGAAAATACAGTTGAAATAGAAGATTTATCATTTCAAGATTGCTCTTCATTGGAAAAGATTACTCTCCCTGAAAATATCGCTTGCGACGGTATATCCAATGATGCTTTTTACAACTGCACATCTTTACAAGAAATAAACATACCCGATTCAGTAACCCGTATCAATTATTGGGCATTTTATAATTGTGTTTCGCTAAAACAAATTGATTTATCAAAAAATATTACAGAAATATCTAAATGTGCTTTTAGCAAATGCTCCGGTTTAGAAAAAATATATATTTACGAAAAATGCACCTCAATAGCAGACGATGCATTTGACGGGTGCTGCAAGTTAACCATATACGGAATAAAAGGTTCATATGCAGAACAATATGCAAACGAACACAATATACCTTTTGAAGAATTAGATGCAACAATTGAGTTTCTAAACTAGTGAGTAACTGTTTGTTGATATAATTTTATTTCATCTAAAGAATAGGAAGTGAGATAATGCCAAAATCGAAAATAGTTTCGAGCATTATAGCTTTAGTTTTAGGTCTATGCGTTGTTGTATTTACTATTGCATATTTTAGTATTAACGGAAAACACAACAGAGAGGGATATACATTTGAGGGCGACTTTTTCAATGGCACTGCAACATTAATTGGAATGGAAAATCCGAAAGTAATGTTCAATGATTCGAAGAATAAACAGATACCTGGTGTATTGCAACCTGGGCATTTGGTTACACAAGATGTGTGGTTTAAGGATAATATTTGGACAACATATGAACCAGATTAACTGATTCATTATAAATTTCTAAAGATGAATGAGCAATTATGTTTGCTCATTCATCTTTGAAATTAGTGCTACAAACTTTTGAAAGGTTTTATATATGAAAACAACTAGATTAATACGAGTAAATATAGTATTTGCAATATCTTTTTGTACAGTTTTTATTTTAATGTTTTCAAGTTGTAAAGAGCTATACCCTATAACAAAAACTGCTGAAGGATATACATTTGAAATTGATGAAAATCAAAACGCTACATTGATAAAAACCGATATATTGGCTGAAACCATTGAAATTCCATCGGAAATTTCTTCATATAAAGTCAAAAAGCTAAGTTGTGTAGAAGAAGCTGCATTAGTTGGGGTGTCTCTTACAGGTGTATTTGAGGGAAATAATGTTGTAAAAGAAATTATAATACCTGAAGGAGTAGTGGAAACTTATGGCCCGGCTATAGCTAATTGCTATAATCTTGAAAAAATTACTATACCAGGCACAATGACGACATTTGACGTAGTGCGGTGTGATAATTTAAAGGAAGTGAACATTGTTGACGGAGATACTATTACCGAATCCTTTAGTTTCAGCGATTGTTCCGGGCTTGAAGAAATATACTTACCGAAGCAAATTAACAAAATCAGCACTAATGCTTTTGCTCGTTGCTATTCATTAAAAAATGTGAAGTTTTCAAAAAATGTTTATTGTATAGAGAGTGTGGCTTTCCAAGGATGTACTTCACTTACAAATATTGATTTACCCGACAAGCTATCAGAAATAGGTTCAAATGCTTTTCAATGTTGTACTTCTCTGCAAACTATTGATGTTCCGTCAAAGGTCAGGATTATTGAGAGCTGGACATTTGATGGTTGCAAATCTCTTGAAATAGTGAATTTGCCTGAGGACTTAATAAAAATAGGTGACGGAGCTTTTCGGGATTGCGTTTCTTTAGAGAGAATTAATGTCTATGATGAATGTGATTACATTGCGGACAACGCTTTTGATGGATGTGATAAACTTACAATCTGCGGAATGAAGGGTAGTTATGCAGAACAGTATGCAAAAAAACATAACATACCATTTGAAAAATTGGATACAACAATTCAGTCTGTAAATTAATAATTATCGGTTTGTTGATAATTAAAACTATATTTTTTACGAGAGAATTTTAATATGATGAAAAAAATAAAAAAATATAAACTACCTATCGGGATATTGTGCGTAGTGTTAGTGATATTTATATTGCTGCAAATCTTTTCAAGTGAACATTGGTGGTTTGGGTACACATATGAAACCGATGGATATACAAATAAATCGGCAACAATTGTAAAGATAAACTACCCGTCAGAGAAAGTTGTAATTCCTTCAACAATATTTTTCCATAAAGTAAATGCTTTAGGCGGATATGTTACAGGATACAATTTGTGGGGAGCAGAAAGGAAAGGAATGTTTGAGGATAACGATATAGTAAAAGAGATTGTTGTTTCTGAAGGGATAGAGTATATATTTAACGGATGTTTTGACCATTGTATTTCATTAGAAAGCATACAACTCCCAAGTACTATAAAACAATTCTCTTTTACGAATTGTGAAAGTCTGAAAAATGTTAATTTTAATGGTGATGTAAAAGAAATTGAAAGTTTATCATTTTCAGGCTGTTCTTCATTAGAAACGCTTGTAATTCCGGATAATATTGCTGATCGTGGTATAGCATACGGTGCTTTTTCCGGTTGCACATCACTAAAAAGTATAAATATTCCCGATAATATTACTGCAATACAACGATATACATTTAGTAATTGCATATCCTTAAAACAGTTAGTTTTGTCTAAAAATATTAAGAGCATTGAATGGGGTGCTTTTGAAAATTGCACCTTGCTGGAGAAAATTATCATTTACGATAAGGTAGAATATATTGCAGATAACGCTTTTGAAGGTTGCGATAAGCTCACAATTTATGGAATAAAAGGCTCATATGCAGAACAATATGCAAACGAACACAATATACCTTTTGAAGAATTAGATACAACATATGAGCCTACAAACTAGTAAATAGCTGTACAACGGATAAATTTTATTTGACCTAAGGTGAGATATTATGAGAAAAATATTTTATGCCCTTATATGTATTCAGATATCCTGTCTGTTACTACTTTGTGGCTGTACGAGAAAAGAAACAACAAAACAAGGTTTTGAATATTATATAACAAGCGGATATAATTATACATTAAAAGATGGAAAAGCGGTACTTATTGAAAAAACGGTTAATAAAGATGATGAGATTATTAATCTACCTGATGAAATAGACGGATATCCTGTTATAGGGATAGGCAGGTATCATTATACTTTTATTTACGGAGAAACAACAAGAGGAATGTTTGAGAATAATGAAAGTATCAAAACGGTCGTATTGCCATCAAAATTGAAAATGATAGATTCACAGGTTTTTAATTGGTCTTCGATTCAATGTATTGAGTTTCCAAATACGCTTTGCAATGTTGGGCAATTTGCATTGTCAAGCTGTGCTTACTTAACTGATGTAAAGTTTGGTGAGGGATTAAAAACAATTTCTATGGGTATGTTTTCGCATTGTACAGCATTGGGAGAGATTTCTTTGCCAAAAAGTATTGAAAAAATTGCTTCATATGCATTTGAAGGATGCGAGTCTTTAGAAAAAATCGTGATTTATAACAATTGTGTAGAAATAGATGACACAGCTTTTGACGGTTGTGACAAACTCACAATCTATGGAATAAAAGGTTCATATGCAGAACAATATGCAACCGAGCATAACATACCTTTTACGGAAATAAAGGAATAATTAAAACAATGGATAAGGAAATAATTAAAGATAACAAAATAAAACTCATCATATGTATTATACTTTCATTATCAATTTTCAGTATATATATTCCTATTAATACAGGCGGATATTTTACAATAATAATGTGGTTTGTTCAAATTATCATACCAATTATTTTCGGAGTGCTGATAAAGGAATATAAAAACTTTTGTATTTGTATAGCCGGTCTGACTTTATCAAATATACTAAGCAGTATTTTTATATGGATATGGGTACAAAACCAAATTACAATGGTAAAAGAATCAGTTAAAAACTATGGATCGGTATTTGCAATTGTCGCATTCGGTATAATTGCAGATCTTTCAATTATATTTACTGTCTTTGTATGCATAGAGTGTATTATATACTTTATTGTACGATATAAAAATTACAAACAAAAATTAAACAGCTGACTTTAACCGACAGACAACAGATTTACCATAGTTTTTGCCTGCCAATTTTTTTATATTTTGTTTTTAAAAAAATTAATATTCATTATGTATTGTTTTATTTATAGAATTATGGTATAATCAATTAAAAATTTCTTAAATGAGGGATATATTATTATGGAAAAGAAAAGAAGTAACTTTTCCGGTGGCCTGGGATTTGTATTTGCTGCGGCAGGCAGTGCAGTAGGCCTCGGAAACATCTGGCGATTCCCCTATCTTGCCGCACAGTACGGCGGCGGTATTTTTATTTTGGTTTACCTTATATTAGCCGTAACCTTCGGTTTTGCAATGCTTACCGCTGAAATTGCTATCGGAAGAAAAACAAAGTTAAGCCCTGTACTTGCCTATAAAAAGCTCAACAGCAAATTCGGCTTTTTGGGCGTACTTGCAGTTATAGTTCCTATCATAATCTGCCCTTACTACTGTGTAATCGGCGGTTGGGTAACAAAGTATGTTACAGTATATGCACAAGGTCTTGCTACACAAGCGGCAGGAGATAATTATTTTTCCAACTTTATCAGTAATCCGTGGTCACCGCTTGTATTCTTTCTTATATTTATGGGATTAAGCGTATGCGTAATTTTGATAGGTGTTAAAAACGGCATTGAAAAAATCAGTAAATTTCTGATGCCTATGCTCATTATTCTTACAATCGGAATTTCGGTTTATGCACTGACACTTCCGGGTGCGCTTGACGGCGTTGCCTACTACCTTGTACCGGATTTCAGCAAATTCTCCTTAATGACGGTTGCAGGTGCTTTGGGACAGCTTTTCTACTCAATGAGCCTTGCAATGGGTATTATGGTTACCTACGGTTCATACACAAAGAATGAAATCAACCTTACCAAATCTGTAAACCAAATTGAAATTTTTGACTCTGCCGTTGCACTTCTTGCAGGTCTTATGATTATTCCTGCCGTTTATGTATTCAGCGGTGAGGCAGGTCTTTCAAAAAGCGGCCCGGGTCTTATGTTTATGACTCTTCCAAAAGTATTTGACCAAATGCCCGGCGGCGATGTTGTTGCTCTGTTGTTCTTTATTCTCGTATTCTTTGCGGCAATCACAAGTGCCATTTCAATTATGGAAGCTATAGTTTCCTCACTTATGGACAAATTCCATGTAAACAGATGTGTTGGCTGTCTTATCGTAATCGGACTTTGCTTGTTGATGGGTATTCCGTCATCACTCGGAAACGGAATCTGGTCTGATTTTAAAATTTTCGGAATGGATATTCTGACATTCTTCGATTTCTTCAGCAACAGTATTCTTATGCCGATTGTAGCGTTCTTCACCTGTATTCTTATAGGTTGGGTTATCAAACCAAAGACTATTACAGATGAAGTTACACGCAACGGCGAAGCTTTCAAAAGAAAAGGTTTGTTTAATGTAATAATTAAATATGTCGCTCCGATTTGCCTTATCATTATTCTTGTAACATCAATTCTTACTCAATGCGGAATTATTACTATCTGATTTTAACAGAAACTGCATCTTGTCATATGACAGGGTGCAGTTTTTTTGATAAGGTTTTTTATAAAAAGTTGGGGTAATTTATAGTTTAGCACATAATTTCAGTTGAATTTTATCATTTCTTCGGGAAGAATTTTGTTACCTCTAATCTGCAAAACTTTACTCGAAATCTTAAATAAGAGTTTTTTATATTTAACAAAAACAGAACTGTTTTAAGACAATATTTTTATTTGACAAGGAAAAAGCAGAGTGATATACTAAGGTTAGAATAAACTAACTTACAAGGGGCTGTTATTATGGAATCTATTATTTCTACAATTATTGTTTGTGCGGTTATCGCTGTTATATGTGTAATCGGTGTTTTAAAATACATCAAAAACCTTAAAAGCGGTTGCTGCGGTACAGGCGGCGACAGCATAAAAAAAGTTAAGCCGCAGGACAGTAATGTGAATAATTACAGCTTTGAATACAAAATAAAAATCGACGGTATGACTTGCAAAAACTGTGCAATGCGAGTGGAAAATGCTTTTAACTCAAAAGAAAATTATCTTGCAAAGGTAAAACTTTCGGAAAATTCCGCTTATGTGAGAACAAAGCAGGAAATTGCCGAAAAAGAATTGAGAGATATTGTAATAAACGCAGGATATATTCCTATGAAGACAGAGAAAATCTAAAACAGTCTGCTGCGTCGGCAAAATGCATACACAGCAGATAATTTTAACGACTTAGGTTAGTCAAAACTAACTAAATGAATTTTTAAAATAACTTTTATTTATTTTTTACTTGACAATATTTGCTTTGTATGTTAAATTCTTATTATTGAACATATGAACAAATAAACATATATTCATATAAATAGCAGGAGGTAGTTTATGTTTCTTGAAATTAAGAGTATAGAAAAGTATTACGGTACAGGGGAAAATCGTACAAAGGTATTAAAAGGTATTACCACCGGAGTTGAGAAAGGCAAGATTTGCGTTTTGCTCGGTCCGTCAGGTTCGGGTAAGTCAACCTTGCTCAACATTATCGGCGGAATAGAAAAAGCCGATGGCGGCAGCATTGCCATTGAAGGCAGTAAAATCGAAGATATGAACGAAAAGCAGCTTTCGCTTTACAGAAGAAATCATCTCGGTTATGTATTTCAGTTCTATAATTTAATTCCGAATCTTACTGTAAAAGAAAATATAGAGGTAGGAGCATTTTTAAGCAAAAATCCTCTTGATACAGATGAACTTTTGCATACTCTCGGCTTGTGGGAACACAAGGATAAAGTTCCGAGTCAGCTTTCGGGCGGTCAGCAGCAGAGAACATCAATAGGCAGAGCAATTGTAAAGAATCCCGATATTTTACTCTGTGATGAGCCGACAGGTGCGCTTGATTATAAAACTTCAAAGGATATTTTAAAACTTATCGAAACCATTAATCAAAAGTACGGAAACACCGTAATTATCGTAACTCATAACGACGCTATCAAATTGATGGCAGATAAGGTTATCAAACTCAGAGACGGAAATATTCGTAAAGAATATGAAAATACCGAAAAAGTTAATGCCGAAGAGCTTGATTGGTAAGGAGATGAATTTATGAAGAATCCGCTTAATAAGCGACTGCCACGAGAACTTAAGGGAGATATCGGAAAGTATATTGTTATTTTTATATTCTTAGTGGCTACAATCGGAGTTGTATCAGGATTTTTGGTTGCCGGTACAAGTATGAAAACCGCTTTTGACGAAAGTTTTGATAAAAATAATATAGAGGACGGTAATTTTGTTTTTGAAAGCAAGATGACCGATGACCTTAAAACAAAACTTGAAGATGAAGATTTAACGCTTTATGATAATTTTTATAAAGAAGAAACCTATAAAAGCTCTACATACAGAATTTATAAAATGAGAAATGATGTAGATAAGATAGAACTTTTTGACGGAGAATTTCCAAAGGCAGACAATGAAATTGCACTTGACAGATTGTTCAGCGAAAATAATGATATAAAAATCGGCGATAAAGTAACGCTTGACGGCAAGGAATACAAAGTCAGCGGTTATGTTGCTTTTTCCGATTACACATCATTGTTTAAAAGTAATACAGATATGATGTTTGACGCTCAAAACTTTACTGTTGCAACTGTAACAGATAATGCTTTTGACAAAATTTCCGATAAAAATTTAAACTATTGCTATTCCTACACTTTTAACGCTCCTTCATATTCAGAGCAGGAAAAGCACGATAAAAATACCGATATAAAAGAATTGATTGCAAAAAATACAGAGCTCAAAAACTTTATTGCCGAACCCGATAATCAGGCAATCCATTTTTCGGGCGATGATATCGGTTCGGATACATCTATGATGATAACTCTTTTATATATCGTTATTGCTATTATGGCATTTGTATTTGCAGTTACTACTTCAAATACTATTGAAAAAGAGTCAGCTGTTATCGGTACACTCAGAGCATCAGGCTATACAAGAGGCGAATTATTAAGACATTATCTTGTTTTGCCTGTAATTGTTACTCTTATCGGTGCGGTACTCGGTAATATTCTCGGATATTCGGTATTTAAAAATGTTATAGCAGATATTTATTACGGAAGTTACAGCCTTGGCCCGTATGTTACATTGTGGAATGCATATGCTTTCTTTATAACAACCGTTGTGCCTTGTATAATTATGGTACTTGTCAATATATTTATTCTCAGCAAAAAGCTCTCGCTTTCACCTCTTAAATTTTTGCGTCATGACCTTAGCAAAAAAGAGAAGAAAAAGGTTGTGAAGTTACCTGATTTTAAATTTATGACAAAATTCAGACTTCGTGTGATTTTTCAAAATAAATCCGGCTACATTGTTATGTTTATAGGTATTTTATTCTCGAACTTTATTTTAATGTTCAGTCTTTTATTGACACCATTGGTAAATAATTTTAAGACAGAAGTAATCGATAATATGATTTGTAATTATCAGTATGTTTTAAAAGTTCCTGTTGAAACAGATACTAAGGGAGCGGAAAAGTACGCTGTAACCACACTCGAAACCGATTTTGAAAATTTGGACAATTCGGATGAAATTACCGTGTATGGTGTGGATAAGGATTCGGACTATGTAAAAGCAGGTTTTGTTGACAGAAATTCTGTTTTTGTATCCGAGGGTGTATTGGAAAAATTCGGATTAAAAGTCGGAGATAATCTTGACTTAAAGACAAAGTATGATGATAAAACTTATCGACTGACAATAAGCGGTACATATAAATATCCTGCATCACTGGCGGTATTTACAGATATAGAAAATTTCAGAAACGAATTTGAAAAAAGCGATGATTATTTCAGCGGATATTTTTCGGATAATGAAATAACCGATATTGATGATAAGTACATTGCAAGCAAAATTACTCAAAAGGATTTGACTGTTGTTTCCGACCAAATGACAGATTCAATGGGCGGAATGATTCCTATAATTGTAGTATTTTCCGTTGTCCTTTATATGTTGCTTGTTTACCTGCTTTCTAAAGTTATAATCGAAAAGAATGCAAATTCCGTTTCAATAGTAAAAATACTCGGCTATCAGAACGGAGAAATCACAAGACTTTATATTATGTCAACAGCGATTGTAGCCATTCTTTCGGTAATAATCAGCTTGCCGATTTCGTATTTGTTTATGAAAGCTATATATTCCGAAATTATCAGGAGCTTTTCAGGCTGGCTTACTTTCTACATTGACCCTATGGTTTATGTTCAAATGCTTGTTTTAGGCATACTTGCATATGCTGTTGTAGGTGCGCTTCAGTTCAGAAAAATTAAAAAAATTCCTATGGAAGAGACTCTTAAAAACGCAGAATAAAAGTACAGACCGATACATTTTGATGTGTCGGTCTGTTGCTTTAGTTTTGAAAATTGATTTGTTGTTCCGTAATTAACGGATAGCGTATAAGTTCTGTGGCGTCAAGATTTTCTCTGTGCATATCTACGGCGGAAATCTGATGATTATTATAGGTTGTGTAGTAATAAATTCCCTTTGCGGCATTACAGCAGGAAGTATAAATTGTAATTTCATACTTTCCTTCGCTGACTTCACAACAACCTCGTTGCTGATCTACAGAGCCGAGAATATGGAAAAATTGGCTTACACTTTCGTTTTCGCTTTCACCTGAAATTGAATTCATTTTAGTAAATGCAACTCTCACAAATCGTGATGCAGATGAAAGATCACCCGGCAATCCGATTGCCCCCATACCACGGCTGTACGAATTAAGTTTAAGTCCGTTTGCAAATGTATTCTGCGGTTGTTTAGCGGAGAGCGACATATAATTGTTCAGCAGAAACATCTGTGTTTCAAACGGTGGATTGTTAGTGAGTACACCGACAGGATTATCGTAAATATGAAGTCCGTCCGCAACGGATTCAACGGTTATAGATTCGTTTTTATCTGCAATTATCCAGTGAAGCCCGGCGGTCGGAAGTTTATCGCTGAACGGAGTGCCTGTAAGATTAATTTTTGCAAGCAAGTTTTTTGCATCGCTTACACTCGCACATTTGCTTAAGATATACGGTATAAATTCAAATTGCGCCACATTTTCCTTACTGTCGTCAGGTTCGGCATAAACGGCATTTCCGACAAAGTTAAGTCCTGCCATTCCAAGCCCTTTTTCGTTGATCGCATCATAGTAGAGCGGATAATTACCTGCAATATGAGCCATTCCGATTATTGCATAATGGGAGCTGCAAGTGCTTGTATGACGAAAATCAAAGGCATAGTTTCTCGGTGTAATTGTAATTTCATCACCGTAAGAAAATTCGTAATCAAGAGTTCTTCCAAAATAAAAATCTTTTGTTTTGTATGTTGCGGCAGTACACATATATATACCTCCTTGTGTTATTATTTTCAAAAAATAATTTAATATGTAAATGTTCAAAAATAACATCAGACTCCATGCCTGCTGACAAGGAGTCTTTTGTTTTTTAATCGGATTATTACCACTTAAGTTCGCCGTCACCGCCCATAAGTTTTGTAATTTTCTCAATTTTTTCAAGCGGAAACGGGGGAGATGATACGGGTTTCATTGCAATAGACATAAGTTTCATCGGGTTATCGTCAGCGGCAATTCTGTTTGAGCTTAATGTTCCGCAGATTTTGCAGCGGTGAATAATCGCCCATTCGCCGTTTTTGCGAACCCATACTGCGACAGGTTCCATAGTTCCTCCGCAATCTGCCTCACGATCACCGGGTTCAATATCAAGATGTTGACTTGACAGGCAGTAAGGGCAATGATTGCGATGGTCGCTTCCCGCACCGTTAGGTACAACAAGTCTGCCGCATACCTTGCAGGTAAAACTTTCGTTGCAAGCGTGTGATTTATAATAACCTTTTTTATATGATTTTTTCTTGTTTTCTCTATTCATAGAGCATAATCCTCCAAAAAGTAAAATCAAAAACCTTTTGGGAGGTTTGTGGGTAAAAGTAGCAAACCTCCCGATTATGCTACTATTACAGTTGTATTAGTCTTTGTCAAACACTAATCTCCTTATTAAAATATTTATGAAAAAGCCAAGGCTTAGTCAACAATCGGTATTTTTATTATATCAACATATAAAATATTTTTCAATATACATCAAGTGAATTTTTGTATAAAATTATATTTTAATTTTTTCCCACTCTGTCCTTGTGATTTCGTACACAACAGTTGTTTCATTTTCACTGTCAATAAATTCATCAAGTTTTTTACAACCGTATGACACAGCGACAGCGGCGGAGGGAATGTTATCTTTTAAGCAAACTGCCTACAAGCCAAAGCCGAAAATATTGTATCGCTCAATGCTTTTGCCAATCCAATTCATTACTCTTGCTTTATCAAATGTATATGGATAGTGTTGCATTATATCAGAATCTGCCAAAATATAGTGCAGTGAAATCATCTTTTGTTAGCTCACGAAGAAATAATCGTTCTGTTTCCGTAATCATAAAATCACCGTTAATAATTTTAGTTTTTATATATGTAAAAGTCAACAAAAATCAAAGGGAACTTCTCGGTTGAAAAGTTCCCTTAATTTCATGCAAGTGCTTTTTTATTTTTAAAGCCTTTCATTTTTATATAGTAAACCGCAAGCATTAACAGCATACTTGCCGTCCATGCGGCAGGACCTGCAACGCAGATTGATATATAACCGATTATTGAGCTTAAAATAACCGGTGCACATATTCTCATAAGTACCTCGATAAGCGAGCCGATCATCGGAATAATGCCGTTTTTAAGACCCTGTATTGTGCCTCTGTAAATGAACAACATTCCGAGAGTAAATTCAAACGGGCAGTTCCAGAATATGAATTGTACGGAATAATCTATTGTTTGCTGAGAGCTGTTGCTTGTGAATATTCCCGTAATCGGTGTGGCAAACAACATTGTTAATGCGCCAACTGCTATTGCGTATGTTATGCAGAGAATAAGGCAATAGTTTACGCCTTTTCGTATTCTGTCATATTTTCCTGCGCCCTCATTTTGTCCCGCAAAGGTAGCAATTACCATGCTCATTGAGTTCATCGGATTTTGAACAAGCATCTGCACTCTGTTGCCGATAGTATATCCTGCAACCGCATATGAGCCGAACTGATTTACAAAATACTGCAAAACCATCATACCTATAGAAATTACAGAGTTTTGAAGTCCCATAGGACAGCCGACTTTAAGTTCGTCCGCAACCATTCTGCCTATACTTGTAAAACTTTCTTTGGTCGGCAAAAGAAGTTTAACTTTAAAACATATGTAAATACAGCAAAGCACTGCGGAAATTAATTGTGAAACTACAGTTGCTATTGCCGCACCTGCAACATCCCATTTGAATACTACTATAAACAGCAGGTCAAGTCCGACATTCAGAACAGAAGAGAACAACAGTAAATACAACGGAGTTTTGCTGTCGCCGACCGATCTGAGCAATGATGCTGTAAGATTATAAAGCATAGTTGCCGGTATGCCGAGGTAGATTATTGTAAGATACCGGCTTGCGTAATCAAAAGTTTCTTTTGTAGTGCCGAGCATTGTTAAAAACGGATTTACTAAAAATACAAAAGCAACTGTAAGTACGGCAGATGATATAATTCCGATTAATATATGTGCGGCAACACTTTTTTTGATTTGCTTAATATTTCCTGCACCGAAGTGTTGAGAGGTGATTACCGAACAGCCTGCCGATAAACCTATGAAAAAGCCGAGCGCAAAAAAGTTAAGAGAGCTTGTAGAGCCTACCGCCGCAAGTTTGATTTCGCCAAGCGTTTGCCCCACTATCAAGGTATCAACTACATTATATAATTCCTGTAAAAGGTTTCCTATAATTACGGGAATGGCAAAAAATAAAATCTGACTGAATATTTTACCCTGCGTCAGATTTCGTACGGATTTTGAACCGGTCATAATAATTCACACTTCTTTGTTAAAATTTATTGTAAAGAATAATTATGGACTACAATATCCTTAAATTCGTATGAATTATAGCATAGCAGAATAAAAAAGTAAATCCTAAAATTTTGAAAAATACACTGATGTTTACTTAAAAAATTTTTACAAAATGCACAGTTGTGTTTATAAGAGAAAAGTAAAATTACAAGATGTTTAGTTGTAGTGTGAAATATTTACGCAAACAAAAACAGGCGAAAAAATCACGCCTGTTTATCGTAAAAATATTTAGGTTAAATGTAAAATGTTAATCAAAAGCAGCCATACCATACCGTAATATGTCACAACTGCAACAAGGTCGTTTATGGTTGTAATCAATGGGCCTGACGCTACGGCAGGGTCGATTTTCATTTTGTTGAAGAACATAGGAACAAGTGTGCCGATAAGGCTTGAAATTACCATAGACGCCAAAAGCGAAAATCCTACGCAGCCCGATACAATAAATGAGTAGGCAATATCGTTTCCTTTAATAAGGAAAATATACAGACCGACAAAAATCACTGCCATTACACCGAGGAGAATTCCGTTTGAAAATCCGACTTTCATTTCTTTGACGGTGAGTTTTAATTTGTCTGACGCTGTCAGGTTTTCATCCATAAGTACACGGATTGTAACCGCAAGCGATTGAGTGCCTACATTTCCCGCCATATCAAGTATGAGC
>ULMN01002902.1_pt1 | contig 15542 bp, 10 predicted proteins | sample 1951671 | NCBI WGS metagenome assembly ULMN01 (sample SAMEA4835552, study PRJEB28245) | human gut metagenome | biome: gut microbiome; material: fecal sample | place: Denmark | collected 2008 | reverse complement strand
TGGAGCAGGTATGGGGCCCCAAGCGGTTTCTTACTTATTATTTGATTTGCGGAATTGGTGCCGGTCTGATTCAGGAGCTGGTGCAATATCTGGAATACGCCTTTACCTTGTCCAATTATGACAGCGTCAATCTGGGAATTGCCGGAGGAATTATTCCGATGGAAGAATACCTGAATATGATGACGACGGTGGGAGCTTCAGGAGCCGTTTACGGTATTCTGCTGGCGTTCGGAATGTTGTTCCCCAACAGCCAGATGTTTATTTTCCCGCTTCCGTTCCCGATCAAGGCGAAGTATTTTGTGATCGGTTATGCTGTACTGGAGTTGTTCCTGGGACTGGGCGGAGGTGACGGAGTAGCTCACTTTGCTCATCTGGGCGGTATGCTCTTTGGACTGATCCTGATTATCTATTGGAGGAAAAAGAATGGCAATCAACAGTTTTATAGCTAATCTGAAAGAAAATTTCCGTCGGGGAGACATTGTCACGCAGTTGCTGTACATCAATGTCGGAATGTTTATCCTGACTGCACTGACGGGCATTGTACTGATACTTTTCCGTCTGCCGCCTGTTCCCTGGCTGAACTGGCTGGAACTGCCGGCATGGATTGAGGCATTTATCCGCCAGCCCTGGTCGCTGCTGACCTATATGTTCATGCATGCAGGGGTATTTCATCTCCTGTTCAACATGTTGTGGCTGTACTGGTTCGGCCGTTTGTTCCTGAATTTCTTTTCGGCCCGTCATCTGCGGGGACTGTATATTCTGGGAGGATTGTGCGGCGGACTGCTGTATATTCTGGCATATAATGTATTTCCTTATTTCTCGGATGCCGTATATTCTTCCTACCTGCTGGGTGCATCGGCTTCGGTGTTGGCCATAGTTGTGGCGACGGCTGTCCGTGAACCTGAATATACGGTACAGTTTATGTTTATTGGTGCCGTTCGTTTGAAGTATGTGGCTTTGTTTATGGTGGCCCTTGATCTGCTTTTCATGACCTCTGAAAACGCCGGCGGACATATTGCTCATCTGGGAGGCGCACTGGCTGGATGGTGGTTTGCTTCCGGTCTGAGCTGCGGACACGATGTAACGAAATGGATCAATGCCGTATTCGATTTTCTGGGCGGGAAATGGAAACCGGCTCCCCGAAAGCCGAAAATGAACGTACATTACAGTGACAAGCAAAAAGATTATGATTATAATGCCCGTAAGAAGCAGCGTTCGGACGAGATAGACCGCATTCTGGATAAGTTGCGCAAATCGGGATATGGCAGTCTGACTGAAGAGGAGAAGAAAAGTCTGTTTGATGCCAGCAAAAAATAATTCAATTCAATGAAAATATTGGGACATGCAGTGCGAGGACTCGCACTGACGGGAAATCTGGTCGTAGCGGCCGGGTTTCTTCTTTGTGGTTACAGTTCATATATCCAGCCTGTTACCCATCCGATATGGGCTTGTCTGGGATTGGGATTTCCTTTTTTTCTGCTGTTGAATCTCTTTTTCCTTTTTTTCTGGCTGGTGTGTCGCCGCAAGTTTGTGTGGCTTCCGATACTGGTTTTTGTTGTGGGGTGGGGACCGGTTCGTGCGTATATTCCTTTCAACCGTTCTCAGGATCCTCAGGGAGGAACCCTGGTGAAGCTGCTTACCTATAATGTAATGAATACGAACTTATCCCGTCCGGAAGAAGGAGCAGAGGAGGGGAACATCGTGACATATCTGGAGCAGTCGGAAGCTGATATTATTTGTCTGCAGGAAATCACCTCTTCGGAAAAGCAGCTCCGTAAGGCTTTTCCGATGTATCCGTATGTACGGCGGATCGGTTTTGCTACGGCCAACGGTGTGGCTTGTCTGTCAAAATATCCCATTCTGTCAGCAAAGAGAATAGAATATGCCAGTGCATTTAACGGAAGTGCCCTGTTCCGTCTGAAAATAGGAAAAGATACGGTGACACTGATCAACAATCATCTGGAGTCGAACAAGCTGGATGCCGGAGACAAGGCCTTGTACAAGGAACTGCTGAAGTCGCCCGATGAGGAAAAGGTGAAGACGGGCGGAAAGTATCTGTGGCACAAACTGGCAGATGCCGTTGCAATTCGTGCTGCTCAGGCTGATTCGGTGGCAAAGGTCATTGCAGAGTATGGTTATGACCGCATGCTGGTGTGTGGAGACTTCAATGATTCTCCCTTGTCGTATGCCCGCCGGGTGATTGCCAGGGGATTGCAGGATGCCTACGTGGAAAGGGGAAACGGTCCGGGATTTTCCTATAATCAGAATCTGCTTTATTTCCGGATTGACCATATCCTGGCCGGAACAGATTTCCGGATTCTGCACTGTGAGGTGGATCGTTCCATCCGTACGTCCGACCATTATCCGGTGTGGTGTCTGTTAGAGAAGAAAGAATAAACATTATATCTATTTTAATATGAAACATTTAGCAATTGCATTAGCCATGAGTTGTATAACCTTTGGGTGCAGTCAGAAGGCAGAAAAAGCCTCCAATCCTTTTTTGACGGAGTTCCAGACTCCTTATGGTACTCCTGATTTCAACCGGATCAAGCCGGAACATTATGAACCAGCCTTCCTGCAAGGTATGGAACAGCAGAATAAGGAAATCAAGGCCATCGTGGAAAATCCGGAAGCTCCGACTTTTGAGAATACCATTGTTGCCTTGGATAACAGCGGGGAAATCCTGAACCGGGTAAGCGGTGTTTTCTTTGCCCTGGCAGAAGCCGATACGAATGATGAACTGATGGCACTGGAAGCAAAGATTGCTCCGATGTTGTCAGAACACAGTGACAATATTTACCTGAATGCAGATCTGTACAAGCGTGTTGCTGCGCTGCACGATCAGGAAGAAGCAGGAACCTTGAAGCTGACTACGGAACAACATTATCTGCTGGACAAATATTATAAAGGTTTCATCCGTTCCGGAGCCGGACTGGATGCTGCCAAGCAGGAGCGTCTGCGTGCCATCAATAAAGAATTGTCTACCCTGACCATTGAATTTGGCAATCACGTACTGGCTGAAAACAATGCCTACAAACTGATTGTCGACAAGAAGGAAGACCTGGCCGGTCTGCCGGAATCTGCCATTGCCATTGCTGCCGATGAAGCTAAGGCTGAAGGTCTGGAAGGCAAATGGGTGTTCACTCTTCAGGAATCAAGCCGTCTGCCTGTTTTGCAATATGCGCAGAACCGTGAGATGCGTAAGAATATCTATCAGGCTTATACCAGCATGGGCAATCATGGAGATGCCAATGATAACAAGGAAATCCTGAAACGGATTCTGACCTTGCGTCTGGAGAAGGCCCAGCTGATGGGATATACGAACTATGCAGAATATGTGTTGGCTGACAATATGGCCAAGACTCCGCAGAATGTAATGGACTTCTTGCATAACTTGTGGGGATATTCTATCGAGAATGCAAAGAAAGAGGCTGCCGAGCTGCAACAGATCATGGATCGTGAAGGCAAAGGTGAAAAGCTTGAAGCATGGGACTGGTGGTATTATGCAGAAAAACTGCGTAAGGAAAAGTATGATCTGAATGAAGATGAAATCCGTCCTTACTTCAGTGAAGAGGATGTCCGTAACGGATTGTTCTATGTCGTAAATAAGCTGTATGGCATTACACTGACGGCAGTAGACTCTATTTCTGTATATAATAAGGATGTGAAAACCTATCTGGTGAATGATGCCGACGGATCGTTCCTGGGTATTTTCTACAGCGATTATATGCCGCGTGCAAGCAAGCGAAGCGGAGCCTGGATGAGTAATTTCCGCGAACAATGGCAGGGAGTCCGCCCGTTGATTTATAATGTGGCCAGCTTTACCAAGCCCAGTGGAGATATCCCTTCATTGCTGACTATTGATGAAGCCCGTACGATGTTCCATGAGTTTGGACATGCACTGCACGGAATGTTAAGCCAGTGTACTTATAAAGGTGTTTCTGGGACATCAGTTGCACAGGACTTTGTGGAACTTCCTTCTCAGATTATGGAGCATTGGGCCATCGAACCGGAAGTAATGAAAGTGTATGCCAAGCATTATAAGACCCGTGAGGTGTTGCCGGATTCTCTGATTGCCAAGATTGAGAACCAGGCTTTGTTTAATCAGGGCTTTATGACAACAGAGCTGCTGGCTGCGGCCTTGCTGGATATGGAATTCCATACACTGACTTCTACAGATAATCTGGATGTTGTAGCTTATGAGAAACAGGTGATGGACCGCCTCGGACTGATCCCGCAGATTGCACCTCGTTACCGGGCTACTTATTTCAATCACATCATGGGTGGTTATGAAGCCGGATATTACAGCTATCTGTGGGCTGAACGTCTGGATGCAGATGCTTTTGAAGCCTTCAAGGAACACGGAATCTTTGACCCGGCAACTGCAACGGCTTTCCGTAAGAACATTCTTGAAAAGGGTGGTTCGGATGATCCGATGAAACTCTATCATACATTCCGCGGTGCAGACCCGAGTCTGGAGCCTTTGCTGAAAAACAGAGGACTAAAGTAAGGGATAAATAGGCTTTTTTATCCTCTATGCCTTAAATATTTACAAACCTTTCCGCGTATAAGTGAAAAAAAAACTATATTTGCAACCTTGAATAAACGTATATAATTAAAAAAAGTAAATATAATAATTAAAGTAACATGCAAAACAAAGGATTCGTAAAAGTTTTTGCGGTATTACTGACCCTTGCCTGTGCTTTTTACCTTTCATTCTCATTCGTGACGCGTTATCAGATGAACAAGGCGGCCGAAGATCCGAGAGGTGCTGCACATTATCTGGATTCCATGCAGAATCAGAAGGTTTGGCTGGGAGTTTACACGCTGAAACAATGTCGTGAAATGGAGATTGGTCTGGGTCTTGACCTGAAAGGTGGTATGAACGTGATTCTGGAAGTGTCTGTACCCGATGTGGTTAAAACACTTGCGGATAACAAACCCGATGAAGCTTTCAACAAAGCCGTAGCTGAGGCAGCCAAACAGCAGGTGACTAGCCAGGACGATTTCATTACCTTATTTATCAGAGAGTATAAGAAACTTGCTCCGGAAGGAAAGCTGGCAGAACTGTTCGCTACTCAACAGCTGAAGGACAAAGTGACTACCCGTAGTACAGATGCGGAAGTAGAAGCTGTGTTGCGTGAAGAAGTGAAAGCTGCCGTTGAAAACTCATATAATGTATTGCGTACCCGTATCGACCGTTTCGGTGTAGCTCAGCCGAACATCCAGACTCTGGAAGGACGCATGGGACGTATCATGGTGGAATTGCCGGGTATTAAGGAACCTGAACGTGTGAGAAAGCTGTTGCAGGGATCTGCTAACCTGGAATTCTGGGAAACTTATGAAGCGAAGGATATCACTCCGGTTCTGGCTTCTGCTGACAGCCGTGCACGTGCTATTCTTGCCAGCGAAACTGTTTCTTCTGATTCTGTTGCAGTGGAAGAAGAAGCTGCTGTTTCTGCTAAAGACAGTCTGGCTGCAGCCTTGAAGGGTGAAGCTCCGGCTGAAGCAGGAGAACAAAACCGTAAGAACTATCCTCTGCTGTCTGTTCTGCAATTGAATCAGAGTGGTGTAGGAGCAATTGTCGGTTATGCTGATTACAAAGATACGGCTGATATCAATCGTATCCTGAATATGAAGGAAGTAAAAGAAGTTTTGCCTCGTGATCTGAAACTGATGTGGGGTGTAAGAGCTTCTGATATGGATAAGACCGGACGTATTTTCGAATTGTATGCAATCAAATCTACCCAGCGCAACGGACGTGCGCCGCTGGAAGGTGATGTGATTACAGATGCACGTGACTCATACGACCAGTACAACAGACCTTGCGTAACGATGGCTATGAATACAGAAGGTGCTCGTCGCTGGGCACAGCTGACCAAGCAGAACACTGGCCGTGAAATCGCTATCGTTCTGGATGGATATGTATACAGTGCTCCGCGTTCTAACGGTGAAATTGCCGGAGGTAATTCTGAAATCACAGGTAGCTTCACTCCTGAACAGACAAAAGACTTGGCCAATGTGTTGAAATCCGGTAAGATGCCTGCACCTGCACGTATCGTACAGGAAGATATCGTAGGTCCGTCTTTGGGTCAGGAATCAATTAACCAGGGTATTGTTTCATTCATTGTTGCTTTGGTTGTATTGATGGCTTACATGTGCGTCATGTACGGATTTATTCCGGGTATGGTCGCTAATGCAGCTTTGTTTATCAACTTCTTCTTTACATTGGGTATCCTTTCTTCCTTCCAGGCTGCACTGACAATGTCCGGTATTGCCGGTATGGTGTTGTCTTTGGGTATGGCTGTGGATGCTAACGTTTTGATCTATGAACGTACGAAAGAAGAACTGAAAGCAGGTAAGGGTACTCGTCAGGCTTTGTCAGAAGGTTATGGAAACGCTTTTTCTGCAATCTTTGACTCTAACTTGACTTCTATCATTACAGGTATTATCCTGTTCAACTTTGGTACAGGACCTATCCGTGGTTTTGCTACAACGTTGATTATCGGTATCCTCTGTTCATTCTTCTCTGCAGTGTTCTTGACTCGTCTGGTTTACGAACACTTCATGAATAAGGATAAATGGATGAACCTGACTTTCACAACAGGAATCTCAAAGAACCTGATGCAGAATGTACATTATAACTTCATTGCTAAAACCAAACGTTCCTTTACGGTTTGGGGCACCATCATTATTATCTGCATTGTATCATTCTTTGTCCGTGGTCTGGCACAGAGTATTGACTTTACGGGTGGACGTAACTTTGTCGTTCAGTTTGAACAGAAAGTTGCTCCGGAAACCGTACGTGAATTGTTGCAGCCGAAAGTAGGTGATGCAAACGTTCAGGCAATTGCACTGGGAACAGACGGAAGAACTGTTCGTGTAACTACCAACTATCGCATTGAAGAAGATTCTCCGACAATTGATGCTGAAATTGAAGAGTTCCTGTATCAGGCTTTGAAAGATGGTAATCTGTTGGGTGAAGGTACTACCCTGGAAATCTTTATCGACCGCGATAATCGTGTAGGAGGTTCTATCATCAGTTCACAGAAAGTAGGTCCGAGTATTGCAGACGATATCAAGACTTCTGCAATCTGGTCAGTTGTGCTGGCTTTGATCGCAATCGGTTTGTATATCCTGATCCGATTCAGCAATATTGCTTTCAGTATCGGTGCTACGGTAGCGCTGACTGTTGATACTTTGTTGATTATCGGAGCTTATTCACTTTGCCATGGATGGATGCCATTCTCTTTGGAAATTGACCAGACATTCATCGGTGCAATCCTGACAGCAATCGGTTATTCTATCAACGATAAGGTGGTAATCTTTGACCGTGTACGTGAGTTCCTGGGACTGTATCCGAAGCGTGACCGTGTACAATTGTTCAATGATTCACTGAATACAACATTGTCTCGTACCATCAATACCTCATTGAGTACATTGATCGTATTGCTGAGTATCTTCATCCTGGGCGGTGACAGTATCCGTAGTTTTGCTTTCGCAATGATTCTGGGTGTAGTAATCGGTACGTTGTCTTCTCTGTTCATCGCAGCTCCTGTTGCTTATCTGACAATGGGAAATAAGATGCCTAAAGGAGAAGAAGCTAAAGCTTGATACATCCGATTCTGATATAATCAGAGTATTTTAGTTTACTCTGTTTCTGATAAAGCCCTGGCTTATTTGTAAGTCAGGGCTTTATGCTTATAGTAAGACTGAAAACGAAAAATAAGATATTCAGCGTTTATTGCTTTTATAATTCTTAAAAACATATTTTTGAAATGTTCGTTGTTATTGGACTTATGCTTACAGGCGTTTTGATTGGTTGGGTGACGCGTAAGCATTGTTTGAAATTTCTGCAACAGATTATACCTGTGTTTATCTGGTTATTGCTTTTCTTGCTTGGAGTGGAAGTAGGGGATAATGATGCCATACTTCGCGGGTTGCATACGATTGGAATCGAAGCGCTTGTTCTTACTCTGGGAGGAACATTGGGAAGCGTGCTGGCTGCTTCTTTGTTATGGAATATCCTGACAGGATGGAAAAAGACAACGGAAGCAGTACATGAATCCTCTGTGGCCTCGGGGAATATATTGCATGCTCTTAAAGGCAGTCTGGTAATTGTTGCTTTTTTTGTGATCGGAGTATGTTGCGGCTTGTGGGGATGGCTTCCCGGGCATTGGGGGAGTAAGATTAGTTTTTACGCTCTGTGCCTGTTGATGTTTAGTGTAGGAATCAGTGTCGGGAATGATTCACAGACGTTGAAGAGTTTCCGGAGTCTGAATCCCCGATTGATGTTTCTGCCGCTCATGACCATTTTGGGAACTCTGGCAGGAACAGCTGTAGTCAGTATTTTTTTGAGCCATCGTAGTCTGACTGACTGTTTGGCGGTAGGCTCCGGTTTTGGTTACTATTCTTTGTCCAGTATCTTTATTACGGAATATAAGGGTGGGGAATTGGGTACAGTAGCTTTGTTGGCCAATATCAGCAGAGAAATATTGACATTATTGGCTGCTCCATTATTAGTCCGTTGGTTTGGGCGCTTGGCTTCTATTTCTGCAGGTGGAGCTACAACAATGGATACGACGCTTCCTGTGATTTTGCAGACAGCAGGACAGGAGTTTGTTGTTGTATCGATCTTTCACGGTTTTGTTGTAGATTTCAGCGTTCCTTTTTTAGTAACCTTTTTTTGCAGTATATAGGGAACCCTGATTGATATAGGAAAAGAGGCCGCTTTATAATAAAGATAGTTCAGCTTCTTTCATAAAATGAAGAAGGTGTATCAATCTGTATATGGACATACATTTTTGATACACCTTCTTTTTTGTTTGTCAGGAAGACTGGATTACTTCTTCTGGAAGCGTTCTGTCAGCTTAGCCAACATATCTTTAGTCATTGAATCCAAATCGTATTCCGGTTTCCATCCCCATTCTTCACGGGCGCAAGTATCATCCAGTGAATTAGGCCAAGAATCAGCAATAGCCTGGCGCAAAGGATCAACTTTGTATTCCATTTGGAAATCAGGAACATATTCCTTGATCTTGTTGTAGATGATTTCCGGATCAAAGCTCATAGAAGCGATGTTGAACGAGTTACGATGAACGAATTTGCTCGGATCAGCTTCCATGATTTCGATAGCAGCACGCAATGCATCCGGCATGTACATCATGTCCATGTATGTACCTGCTGCGATCGGACATTCAAATTTTTCCCCTTTAGCAGCTGAATAATAAATATCTACGGCGTAGTCGGTTGTACCGCCACCCGGAGGAGTTACGTACGAAATCAGTCCAGGGAAACGAACAGAACGAGTGTCGACACCGAAACGGATGTTGTAATAATCGCTCAGCAATTCACCGGAAACCTTAGTTACTCCATACATGGTACGTGGGTTACGGATAGTGTCCTGAGGAGTCTTGTCTTTCGGAGTATTGTTTCCAAATACGCCGATTGAGCTCGGAGTAAACACGGCACAATTCATGGTACGTGCTACTTCAAGAACGTTGAACAAACCACCCATACCGATCTTCCATGCAAGCTGAGGTTTTGCTTCAGCTACGGCTGAAAGCAAAGCGGCGAGATTGTAGATCGTATCAATCTTATATTTTGATACAGTTTCAGCAATCTGCTGTTCGTTGGTAATATCAACGATAGCCGACGGACCGGATTCCTTCAGTTCTCCTTTAGGTTCTGCTCCGGGGATATAACCGGCTACGATGTTACCGTTATACAGTTTTCTCAGTTTCATTGTCAGCTCTGAACCGATCTGTCCGGTCGAACCGATGATCAATACATTTTTCATAATCTAGTTTTTAAGTTTGATACCGATGCAAAGATAGCTATAAAATAAAATTTTTTTCAAAAAAAGACAGATTATTCATACATAGATTCAAGAAAAAATGTGAACTTTGTGCCTTAACCTTAAAATATAAATCTTATGTACGGAAAATTTAAAGATTTCTTGTCTCAGGAACTGGCAAATATTGAAGCTGCCGGCTTGTATAAAAAAGAACGTATCATTACAACACCTCAGCGTGCGGATATTCAAGTAAATGCAGGAGAAGGTGTACTGAACTTCTGTGCCAACAACTATTTGGGCTTGTCAGACAACAAGCGTCTGATTGAAGCTGCTAAAGCTGCTATGGATTCTCATGGTTATGGAATGTCTTCTGTTCGTTTCATTTGTGGAACTCAGGATTTGCACAAACAATTGGAAGCTGCTATTTCTGATTATTTCAAGACAGAAGATACAATTTTGTATGCTGCTTGCTTTGATGCTAACGGTGGCTTGTTTGAACCATTGTTTACAGATGAAGATGCTATCATTTCTGACTCTCTGAATCATGCTTCTATCATTGATGGTGTTCGTCTGTGTAAGGCAAAACGTTATCGTTACGCTAATGCGGATATGGCTGATTTGGAACGTTGCTTGCAGGAAGCTCAGGCTCAGCGTCATCGCATCATTGCTACCGATGGTGTCTTCTCAATGGATGGAAATGTAGCTCCGATGGATAAGATCTGTGAACTGGCAGAGAAATATGATGCATTGGTTATGGTAGATGAATCTCACTCTGCAGGTGTTGTTGGTCCTACTGGTCATGGTGTTGCAGAACAATATAATGTATATGGACGTGTAGATATCTTTACAGGAACTCTGGGCAAGGCTTTCGGAGGTGCTATGGGTGGATTTACTACCGGTAGAAAGGAAATTATCGACATGTTGCGTCAGCGTTCTCGTCCGTATCTGTTCTCTAACTCAGTTGCTCCTGCTATTGTCGGTGCTAGCTTGGAAATGTTCAAGATGCTGAAAGAAAGCAATGCATTGCATGACAAACTGATGGATAATGTAACTTATTTCCGTGATAAGATGTTGGCTGCCGGATTTGATATCAAACCGACTCAGAGTGCTATCTGTGCAGTGATGCTGTATGATGCGAAATTGTCTCAGGATTTTGCAGCCAAGATGCAGGAAGAAGGTATTTATGTAACAGGATTCTATTATCCGGTTGTTCCGAAAGGACAGGCTCGTATCCGCGTACAGCTGTCTGCCGGTCATGAACGTGAACACCTGGACAAAGCAATTGCAGCCTTCATCAAAGTTGGTAAAGAATTAGGAGTTATCAAATAAAGAATAAAATTCTTCATTTTTAATTGGGGCGAGGCCTGTGAAATACAGGATAAGCCCCTTTTTTATTTCTAATAGGGCGGGAAATTGTACCCCCGAGGGGAATCGAACCCCTATCTAAAGTTTAGGAAACTTCTATTCTATCCGTTGAACTACAAGGGCAACTTTTGCAAAAGTACGGCTTTTTCTTGATTTCCCCATGTGTTCTTTGATAAAAAACTTTATTATCCTTCTCTTTGATAAATATTTTTTGATTTATCTTGCTTTTCTCAAGTAACTTCGCCATTTTTGCAACCATTGATTTTGTGAACTTTAAATAATACGTTATGGCAGAAGATATGATTGTCAAAGAGCTGGACGATGTTGTAGTCCGCTTTTCAGGCGACTCAGGTGATGGAATGCAGTTGGCTGGTAATATGTTTTCCAATATTTCGGCTACTGAGGGAAACGACATCAGTACTTTTCCGGATTATCCGGCTGATATTCGTGCTCCGCAAGGAACATTAACCGGAGTTTCAGGCTTCCAGGTTCATATAGGCTCGGGCAAGGTATATACTCCGGGTGATAAATGTGATGTGCTGGTTGCTATGAACCCTGCCGCCTTGAAAACACAGTATAAATTTTGTAAACCCCAGTCTGTTATTATTATCGATACAGATTCGTTTACCAAGCGTGATTTGGAGAAAGCCCAATTTGTTCTTGAAAATCCGTTCTCTGAATTAGGAATCAAGAATGAAGTGGTGGAGGCAGCCATAACGACCATGTGTAAGGAAAGCCTGAAGGATAGTGGTTTGGATAATAAGACGATTATGCGAACCAAAAATATGTTTGCACTGGGGCTTGTTTGCTGGTTGTTCCATCGGGATATCCATGTAGGTGAGAAAATCTTGAGAGAAAAGTTTGCGAAGAAACCGGAAATTGCAGAGGCAAATGTGAAAGTCTTGTATGACGGTTATCATTTTGGTGAGAATACGCATGCTTCCGTATCCATTAGCTATACTGTTCCAAGTAAGGAACAGAAGAAGAAAGGCCTGTATATGGATATAAATGGCAATAAGGCTACTGCATATGGCTTGATTGCTGCTGCGGAGAAGGCTGGTCTGGAACTTTATTTGGGCTCTTATCCCATTACCCCGGCAACAGATATTCTTCATGAGCTGGCCAAACATAAGTCATTAGGAGTAAAGACTGTTCAGTGTGAAGATGAAATCGCTGGATGCGCTTCTGCCGTAGGTGCTGCCTTTGCCGGAGCTTTGGCAGTTACAACGACTTCAGGACCAGGTATCTGTCTGAAAAGTGAAGCGATGAATCTGGCAGTGATTACGGAATTGCCTTTGGTAATTGTGGATGTGCAACGAGGAGGACCTTCTACGGGATTACCGACAAAATCCGAGCAGACTGATTTACTTCAGGTTCTTTATGGACGTAACGGAGAAAGTCCTATGCCGGTTATTGCAGCTTCATCGCCAACAGATTGTTTTGACGCGGCTTTTATGGCATGTAAAATAGCCTTGGAACATATGACTCCGGTTGTTTTATTGACCGATGCTTATATTGCCAATGGTTCAGCTGCATGGCATTTACCGGACTTAAACGAATATCCTTCGATTTGTCCGCCTTATGTAAAACCGGAGATGGCTGGTACATGGACTCCGTTCCAGCGTGACCCGAAGACTGGCGTACGGTACTGGGCTATTCCAGGAACTGAAGGTTTTATGCATCGTATTGGCGGTTTGGAAAAGAGCAATGAAACAGGAGCCATTTCTACAGATCCCGAAAATCATCACCGGATGGTACAGCTTCGTGCAGAGAAAGTTGCGCGTATTGCAGATTCGCTTCCGGATTTGCAGGTCGAAGGTGATTTGGATGCAGACTTATTGATTGTGGGTTTTGGCGGGACTTATGGACATTTGCACTCTGCGATGGATACATTGAGAAAGCAAGGTAAAAAAGCTGCCTTGGCTCATTTCCGCTTTATCAATCCGTTGCCCCGTAATACAGAGGCAGTATTGCGCCGCTATCCGAAGATTGTGGTTGCCGAACAGAATATGGGACAACTGGCCGGTTATTTGCGCATGAAAATCGAAGGAATTCATTTGTATCAGTTTAATCAAGTAAAGGGTCAGCCTTTTGTTGTACAAGAATTGGTTGATGCGTTCACAAAAATATTGGAGGAATAAGCCATGGATGAAACAAAATATACAGCAGCAGATTATAAGGCTGGTCAACCTCGCTGGTGCCCGGGATGTGGCGATCATGCCTTTTTGAACTCTTTTCATAAAGCTCTGGCTGAATTGGGCGTTCCGCCTCATGAAATAGCAGTTATTTCAGGAATCGGATGTTCTTCACGTTTGCCCTATTATATGAATACGTATGGAATGCATACTATTCATGGGCGTGCAGCAGCTATTGCAACTGGTGCGAAAGTTGCTAACCCTCAACTTACGATCTGGCAAATTTCTGGGGATGGAGACGGACTGGCTATCGGTGGAAACCATTTTATTCATGCGATTCGCCGCAATGTAGATATTAATATTGTTTTGTTGAATAATCGGATTTACGGTTTGACAAAAGGACAATATTCACCGACCTCTGCTCGTGGTTTTGTGAGTAAGTCTTCACCTTATGGAACTGTGGAAGATCCGTTCCGGCCTGCCGAACTTTGTTTTGGAGCGAGAGGCCGTTTCTTTGCCCGTTGTGCAGCTGTAGATGGTGGCCCTTCTGTAGAAGTTCTGAAAGCGGCAGCACGTCATAAAGGAACTTCCGTTGTAGAGGTCTTGCAGAATTGTGTGATTTTTAATGATGGAACACATAACGCCGTAGCCAAGAAGGAAGACCGTGAACGTAATGCCATTTATCTGGAGCATGGTAAACCGATGTTGTTTGGACCTAACAAGGAATTTGGTCTGATGCAGGAAGGATTCGGTCTGAAAGTGGTGAAACTGGGTGAGAATGGTATTTCAGAAAAAGATATTCTAGTGCATGATGCACATTGTGAAGATCATACTCTACAATTGAAACTGGCTCTGATGGAAGGGCCTGATTTCCCGATTGCTTTGGGAGTGATACGTGATGTGGAAGCTCCTACGTATGATGAGTCGGTAGAAGCTCAGATAGAAGAAATTTCAGCTAAGAAACCTTATCATAATTTTGCAGAACTGCTGGCAACAAATGATACCTGGGAAGTGAAATAATATCAAAATAGAATTGGCGTATGTCGGATTGGGTTGACAATCCTTCATATGCCAATTTTTTATAGAATCAGATAAATAAACTATTCTTTCTCTCCGAAACATAAATCTCCTGCATCTCCTAATCCAGGTACAATGTATGAATGTTCATTTAACTCTGGATCTATGGCGCCACACCAGATGGTAGTTTTGGCATCAGGTAATGTCTTTTGTAAATACTCAATAGCTTGTTGGCTGGCCAGTACAGAAACGATGTGTATATGTGAAGGTTCACCTTTTGTAAGTAAGGCTTTATATGCCAGTTCCATAGAACCTCCGGTTGCCAGCATCGGATCTGTAATGATCAGAATCTTATTGTCAAGGCGTGGAGAAGCAATGTATTCAATGTGAATGTCGAAATGTTCAATGTCAATGTATTTACGATAAGCTGAAACGAAAGCATTTTCCGCATGATCAAAGTAGTTCAGGAAACCCTGGTGCAAAGGTAGGCCCGCACGAAGGATGGTAGCCAGTACCGGTTGTACCGCCGGTACGTTTTCACAAGTCTTTGCTAGAGGGGTTTGAATTTCTATTGGATGATAAGGGAGATCCCGGCTGATCTCATAAGCCATGATTTCACCGATGCGTTCAATATTTCTTCGAAACCTCAGGCTGTCTCCCTGTATGTTGATGTTACGTACTTCTGCCAGATACTGATTCAGGATTGAGTTTGCCTGATTGAAAGTGACAATCTTCATAAATGATCAAGGGGTTTGATTGTTCAAAATAAGTTTATCCTTGCAAAGGTATGAATAATATTTTGTAGGCTCCAAGTCTATAAGAGTGTTTCTGTTTAAAAGATGCATATAAATGTAATGAGATTTATACGTAAATATCTTGTTTGAAATTTCTTTCAGTTCTATATCTTTGATTTTTCTGAACTCCTGGATAACTTTTGTTTTTGCCTGATAAAGCTTGGCAGGAAGGCTGGAAATGAAGGATTGACTCTGTATTTCAGCTCTCATGGAATGTAGTTGTAATGTCTGAATTGCATATTTGTTACACAAGTATAAATCTTTTCATGATTACGGATTTTTTTCTCTAATAAATTCTTGGATTCAAAGAAAACCACTATTTTTGTAGCGCCTAAAACAAGGGGGTGTTGAAAAACATTCTTTTGATGGTTATTAAGAATTAGGAATTAAACATTTGATATAAATAACCAAATTAATCATTTGAACAATGGCAAA
>ULMN01012897.1_pt1 | contig 15803 bp, 16 predicted proteins | sample 1951671 | NCBI WGS metagenome assembly ULMN01 (sample SAMEA4835552, study PRJEB28245) | human gut metagenome | biome: gut microbiome; material: fecal sample | place: Denmark | collected 2008 | reverse complement strand
AGTTCTGTTTCTACTGCCATATAAATATGTTTGCCTTCTTTGACTAAGGGCAGGAGAATCAGATTCAGATAATTCCCGGATCTCCAGATGCTTTGAATGTCGAGTGGATCCGTACTTATTTCTCCGGGTGAAAAATTATTTTTGTCAACCGGAGAAATAGATAAGATTTGCTGGACAGAATATACCTTCACCATTGGATATGTCTGTGAAGCTTCTTCTTCCAGGTGTTCGTAAATTGTAATTGTACGATAAGTACTGTCGGCACAAAGCCCGTCCAGTCCGGAGCGTTCCTGAATATCAAGCGTATCACCCTGGTCCGTAATAAGCCAGGTAAGTTTTCCTTCTCCGTTAGTCCTGGCATCTATGAATTCAGTCACAACGCTGGGGTATACATATTCTTCCTGGCAAGAGACCAGAACGACTGTACAAAGAAGCAGAATCAGCAGATATCTCATTCTTCCAGAGCTTTCTGATGATTGATGACCGGATTGGCATACATGGTCAGCATGCATTTCCGCAGGAATTCTTCGTCTTTGTCGGGAAGCGAAATCATATCCAGTTTTTTCTGGAGGTAAGTATTGAATCGGGCTACGTCTTCCGTTGTATATCGGGAAGCAAAGTGCTGGTTTCCTTCCAACAGATCACATGCAATGTAATTCCCCGGATATAAGCGGTAGTTGAGATGGATGTAGTGATCGATCAGACTGGCTGTCCGTGCAAACACTTCTGTTTTGGGAAGTCCGCGGAAAGCCTCCAGCTCTTCGTTGATACAGGGAGCTGTCTGGAAATGTACATGTCCTTTGTAGCCGAAGATACCGGTCTGCATGTTTTGCAAATCGTCCTCCTGGCTTTTCTTGAATCCTTCGATATCCCGTTTCTGCTGCATTTCCATAGCCTTCAGATAGTCGCATGGGTCATATTCGTATGACAGGGAAGTCGGAACGATGTTGAGTTCCTTCAGGCGGTCAACATAATCACCTTCTCCTCCCATTGCCAGCATTTTCAGTACGCTCTCCTGTGTCCGGTCATTAGAATCCTTAGCCCGTCCTTCCCGTTGGGCAATCCAGATATTTTCTTTCTTTTGAGTCAGGGCAAAGTGGATGTAACGGGACATGCGCATGGAAGATTCCAGAATCTGCTTGCGGTTGATTGTACGCTGCACGATGAATGCCTTGTTGACGCGTACCAGTTTCTTTATCCAGGGGAAAATTAACAGATTGTCACCGATTGCGATTTCTACCGTGTTCGGAAATCCGTTATCCAGCAAACCAACGGAAAGGAATCCCGGGTCGAGTACGATGTCTCTGTGATTAGAAACGAAAGTATAGTTTCTTGTTTTATCATTCAGAGATGAGGTGTCCATGTCGAATCCGTCACTATGCTGATCCATGATGTCATGAAGCAGCTTGTGGAAAAAGGTTTTCTGTACTTCCAGATTGGTTTTGCACTGGCGAAGTTTTGCACAGAGGATTTCAACAGGCACATCAGGAATGATGCGAGTCATAATGTCCTGGAAAGTAGGATCAGCTATCAATTCCTCGAAAATCTGAGGAAGTTCTTCAGGCAAATAGGGCCGTATTTCGTCAAATTCGGCAGGAATGTTCATCTCAACTTACAATTAATAGTTTAATGTAAGGCAAAGTTAATAAATATTCTGACAAATAAAATGCGTGCAGGATATTTTTCATACAAAGAAAGTGTGTGAAACGGGCAGGTTTGATGGTATACTGTTTCCTGTTTTCACACACTTTCCTAAAGTTCTGTATCCGGTTTTTATTGACGGAAATGATCTTCAATGATGTCTGTCATGACATCCTTAATATCCAGTCCGGCGGCACGTACCTGCTGTGGGATAAAGCTGGTAGCTGTCATACCTGGCGTGGTGTTAATCTCGAGCATATTGATCTTGTCGCCTTCCGTAATAATGTAATCTACGCGTACAATTCCTTTGCAATCCAGAATATCATAGATGGCAGAAGTCAGTTGCTGTACCCGCTGAGTCAGTTCCGGGCTGAGGCGTGCCGGTGTAATTTCAGTTACCTCACCTTTGTATTTGGCATTGAAGTCAAAGAATTCATTTTTGCTTACGACTTCAGTGATCGGGAATACCACTGATTTGTCGTGGGTCTTGTAGCAACCGTTAGCCAGTTCAATTCCGTCCATAAAGGCTTCAATCATCACATCGTCTGATTCCTTGAACGCTGCTTCCAGGGCAGGCTGAATCTGCTCTTTGGTTTTTACTTTGGTAACTCCGAAACTGGAACCGCTGGCATTTGGCTTGATGAAGCAGGGAAGTCCGATGGTTTCCATAACCTGTTCGTCGGTAATACCGTTCTTTTTCTTCACCAGTAAGGATTCGGCTACGCGGATACCAAACCCTTTCAGGTATTGGTTAAGCAGGAATTTGCTGAAGGTCAAGGCTGATACCAGTACGTCACAGGTGGAGTAGGGCATGCCTATCAGTTCAAAGTAACCTTGCAGGATTCCGTTCTCTCCCGGAGTTCCATGAATGGTGATATAAGCGAAGTCCGGCTTGATTCTTTTCCCGTTTTCTTCGAAACTGAAATCATTCTTGTCGATTGCGGCGCGTGTTCCGTCCGGCAAGATTGCTTCCCAGCTTTTGTGTGTAAGCTCTACAATGTAGAGGTTGTATTTCTGTTGATCGATGAAGGAATAGATACCTTCTGCACTTTTCATGGAAACTCCGTGTTCGGAAGAGTCTCCTCCTGCTACAATAGCAATTGTACGTTTCATAATTATTCTCTGTTGCTGATATAGGTTCTCCATCGCTCCAGCAGACGGGTCATGTCTTCAGGCAGTTCTGAAGTAAAGAACATCTCTTCTTTCGTACGGGGATGCACGAAGCCTAACGTCTTGGCATGAAGAGCCTGTCGGGGGCAAATATCGAAGCAGTTATTAACGAATTGTTTGTATTTACTGAAATGAGTTCCTTTTAAAATTTCATGGCCTCCATACCGTTCGTCATTGAAAAGTACATGTCCGATGTGTTTCATGTGCACACGGATTTGATGCGTACGTCCGGTCTCGAGTACACATTTTACCAGTGTGACATATCCCAGCCGTTCCAATACCTGATAATGAGTAACGGCATGTTTTCCCTGAGTAGGGTCAGACATTACTGCCATTTGCATGCGGTCCCGCGGATTCCGGCCGATGTTTCCGGTGATGGTACCTTCGTCCTCTTCCACGATTCCCCAGACAAGGGCATTATATTCGCGCTTGGTTGTTTTATTGTAGAACTGTAATCCCAGATTTGTTTTCGCATCAGGTGTCTTGGCAATAACCAGCAGCCCGGAAGTATCTTTATCGATACGGTGTACCAGTCCCACTTGCGGATCGTTGGGATTATATGTTGGAACGTCACGCAGATGCCATGCAATTGCATTGACCAGTGTTCCGTGGTAATTGCCGCATCCCGGATGAACCACCAGTCCGGCCGGTTTGTTGATAACCATCAGATCCTCGTCTTCATATACAACATCCAGCGGAATATCTTCCGGAATGATGTCGTTCTCGTAGCGAGGTCTGTCCATCATGACAGTCAGTACGTCCTGCGGCTTGACTTTGTAGCTGCTTTTGACAGGCTTTCCGTTAGCCATAACGAATCCGGCATCGGCTGCTGTCTGTATACGGTTGCGTGAAGCATTGACAATACGTTCAAAAAGATATTTATCTATTCGTACGGGACTTTGTCCTTTGTCGACTACCACCCGGAAATGCTCATAAAGTTCGGGTGTTCCGCTGACCGGTTCCAAATCATCCAGCGTTTCGTCCAGTTCATCTATATAGTCTTCTGCCATTCGTTACAGTTTGTTTTATAGGTTATTAAAACCACGAATCATCTACTTGCGGTTGGTCTTCTTCTGTATTCATTTCCGTCTGAATGGAGAATGAATCTACAGCCAGTGAATCCTGAAGCTTCTTATTTCCGACACATAAGGTAAGCAAGGCTTCATGAGGAACTTTGTCTCCTGTCTGAAGTGTCCGTCCCCGGTACTTGATTCCGTATACCCAGTCCTGCTCACCAGCAATGTATTCCGGTTCTGTCAGTCTGAAGCCGATGGATTTTAGTTTGGCTGCAGCCTGGCGAAGCGAACTGTTGTCGATCAGGTCCGGAAGTTTGACCAATGGAACATCGCTGGTTGTAACGGTCAGATAGACAGCCCGTCCTTCCTTTACCCGCGAACCGCCCACGGGAGTCTGTTCCAGTACCATGCCGGCCGGCATACCTTTGACATAGCTGGAGTCAACGATAATTGCTTTCAGTTGCTGGGCATTCAGTGATTTCTCTGCTTCCAGCATGCTCTTGTTCTTCACGTTGGGAACAACGTAAGATTCACCGTGATGGGTATAAATATCCAGTCCGTATAATGTGCCCCAGCACACTGCAATGATAACCACGATCATGGCTATCAGATTAATCCAGAAGAAACGGTTCTTTTGGAATGAAAAGAAATCTTTCAGTGTAACCATATAATACTTTTAAAATAAATCAGGCGCGGATTACGTTTGATTACGCGGACAACTAAGAATCCGTGTAATCCGCGTAATCCGCGCCTGTAAAGAAGAAACATCGTCCGGAGACGAGACCTTCTTAAATTCTATTTCCAACGCACACGGTTATGCTTTAACTCCGTTGTATTCGTCAGATACAGTTAATTTCTTGCGGCCTTTAGCGCGACGTGCAGCCAATACTCGGCGACCGTTTGCGGTAGCCATTCTTTCACGGAAACCGTGTTTGTTTCTTCTCTTTCTGTTAGAGGGTTGGAATGTTCTTTTCATTTTCGTATATACTATTTATGTTATTATTCTATGCGTTCGGGCTGCAAAATTAGTGACTTTTTTTTAATATACAAAGGGCTAAGTCATTTTTAGACAAAACTTTTTGTGTTTTTTCGTGATTTAGATTAATTTTGCAGCCGAATTCAGTTATAGAATAATTTATAATCACATTAATAAAAGAATACTAGTTATGATTAACGCTCAAGACATTAAAATCGGAACTGCGATCCGTATGGACGGTAAGCTGTATTTCTGTATTGATTTCCTGCATGTAAAACCGGGTAAGGGTAACACTTTCATGCGTACTAAACTGAAAGATGTTGTAGACGGTTACGTGTTGGAACGTCGTTTCAATATCGGTGAAAAGCTGGAAGATGTACGTGTAGAACGTCGTCCTTATCAGTTCCTTTATAAAGAAGGTGAAGACTATATCTTCATGAATCAGGAAACTTACGAACAGGTTCCTATCGCTCACGACCTGATTGAAGGTGTAGACTTCCTGAAAGAAGAAATGGTGATCGATGTTGTATCTGACGCTTCTACAGAAACTATCTTGTTTGCTGAGTTGCCGGTGAAAGTTCAGCTGAAGGTTACTTACACTGAACCGGGTCTGAAGGGCGATACAGCTACCAATGCAACAAAACCTGCAACTGTTGAAACCGGTGCTACTGTACGTGTGCCTTTGTTCATCAACCAGGATGAAATTATCGAAGTTGACACTCGTGACGGTTCTTACGTTGGTCGCGTAAAAGCATAATTGATTTATCCTTATAAGACGGCAGCCATCCTTCTTCGGAAGAATGGCTGCTGTTGTTTTTATACTGTTGGTGTAATCGCATCAGAACAGAACAATACCTGCGGATAAGGCTGAGAACTTAGGTCCATAGGCCGCATCCAAAATCTGGCACGGACTGTATTTCACGTAGATACCGATAATCTTGCATTGGAAAGAAGCCTGAAGATCAACCGTGACGGGAGTCTGGTGGATATTGTTGTCGGTTATTTTATAGGATTCCCCGTCCAGCTTGTAGCGGGTTTTCAGGCTGGCATGCGTATTGAAGTTGATAATGGCTCCCAGGTCGAATCCCAGTCCGTTTTTGAATTTGTGACTGATCATCATCGGAACCGACCAGCTGAAAATCTTGATGCGTGAGAACTGGATATCTGCTCCTTCCGGATAACTTCCCAGCACCAGATTACTGCCTTCCTTAATGAAACGCTGTTTGCCGGTCATTCGGTAATTTCGCCAGCTTCCTGCTATTCCGATAGAGAAATAAGTGTTTGTCCGCCAGGGATAGTAAGCCCAGCCCAATGTAGGAGTCGTAATTTCCCAGGAAGAAGCCATATTGACATCCATGCCGGCCGGAGTATTGAGGGCGGTTGATAATCCCAGTTTGAGATCTTTCAGAATTACAGCATTACGTTTGCGCTTGCCTTGTGCAGTCTGTTTGCGGAAAGGTATGTTGAAGTCCCAGTTGCCATTCCGTTCTTTGGTTACGGAGGACTCAGACCCGGAAAGGTTGACTTCGCGTACATAATGAAAATCCGGATTCCCATTTTCCCCTTCTATTTCAACTGTCAGTTGTTTGTCTGATTGTCGCAATGTTACCCGGTCAGGGTTTTCTATGCTGACTGTATGAGTTACTTCCAGTGAATCTCTTGTTTGGGCATACATATCTGCCATAAAGAGGAAACTTGTTGCCAGTAAGATTATTTTTTTCATATGCTATCTGTGTTAATTGTTATTCTTATTGAAATAATTGTTTGAGTTCTTCCAGGGTGACTTGTCCCTCCATGTAGACGACCGTAGCCTCCGGCAGCTTTTCTCTTTCGGGCTTTACGGAAGTGTTGCGGTAGAAGAGGTATCTGAAAGTTCCTTCTTCTTCCGAAAAACAGTAGAAGCCATAGTACAGACGGTTCCCGATTGTACCGACTTCCTTGTCCACGGCACTTTTTGCATCCTGACAGACCAGCGTTTCCATTTCCCGGAAAACGGCCGGAGCATTGGTCACCGTAAGGCTTCTGAACAGGCTCAGGTGATATTTCTTCAACTCCTTTCCTTTGATAAGCACTTCTACGGCTCTGTGATCTTTTTTAAAACGTCCGTCGAACAAGGTATTCACCTGCAGTCCCTTCTGGGCCATTAAAGGCAGAGCCAGCAGTGAAAGTATTCCTATTCCTATCCATCGTTGTATCATAAGCATTGTATTATCAGTTGACAGACAAAGTATCCTTTTCTTCCAGCGTCTGGAAAATATCGGTAAGTTGTTTCTCCAGACTGTTTGCTTCTTCCGGATTGTGACGTACCTTCCCGACAGATTTCATTGCTTCGTTCAGTACGGTTTCTGTATCGGTAATGCGTTCGCCATTGATGTAGGCAACGCAGACATCCTTTGTTCCGGCCAGTTGCCAGACCGTAGCCGTCAGCAAGATGCCTGTTACAACTGCTGCAGCGGCATAGCGGAATGTGTGAACTTGTCGTTTACGATGTGTTGCGCGTCCCATTGCCATAAAGCCCATAACGGCACGGAGCTCTTCGAAATCTTTGCTCTGTGATAGGGGAGTAGCCAGGAAACAAGCCAGCTCCTTTTCCTCTTCGGGAGTTGTTTCGGCTTCGAAGTAGCGATCTGCCAGGTCTTTCCACTGTTGATATGTACGTTCGTTTCGTTTCATCGTTCCATTTGTTTTAAGTAACATGCTCTGATTTCTTTTCTGGCTCTCGACATTTGCATGCGGACAGCCGGGGGCTGCATGCCCAATATTTCCGCAATTTCTTCATAATCTTTATTTTCATACTCTTTCATGTGCAGGATTTGTCTCTGGAGCGGGGTCAGATGAAGTTTTATGATTCTTTCGATGATCCGGAAACGCTCCTCCCTTTCCTGGGCTTCCGATTCCGGATCGCCCACCGCATTGTCTCTGTTTTCGTCCAGTTCCACTGTCTGCAGGTGACTTCTGCGGCGCAGGATATCAATGCACAGATTCTTGACCGTTACCACTGTCAGCGCTTCCGCCTCTTCACGCGAACTGATCCGGTCTGCCTGTTTCCACAGGCGGAAGAAAGCTTCCTGCAGGGCATCGTCAGCGTCTTCCTGGCTGGGAAGAAAGCGCATGGCAAGCCTGAGAAAACCCTTCCTCAGTTCGGTGAAAGTGGATGTCAGTGTTTCTTTGCTCATGTTTTGTTATGGCCGTTCTTGTTTGTTTTCATAAAGCTAAACGTAAAGTTACGGTTTTTGTAACAGAAAAAAAGGAGAAAAAATGAATTGTGGCATGATTCGATGGAATAAGAAAAGTGTATATTTGTACGGTTAACAGAAACAGCACTTATGAAATATTCTCTGATTATTCCTGTATATAATCGTCCTGATGAAGTGGACGAACTGTTGCAGAGTCTGACGGAACAGCGTTTCAAGGACTTTGAAGTGATCGTAGTGGAAGACGGTTCTGCCGTTCCTTGCAAGGATGTGGTGGAGAAGTACACCGCTTGTCTGGATATACATTATTATAATAAGCCCAATTCCGGTCCCGGGCAGACCCGCAACTACGGAGTGGAACGTAGTCAGGGTACTTACGTGCTGATTCTGGATTCAGACTGTGTCTTGCCGCCCGGTTATCTGGAAGCTATTGAAGCAGAGCTGGGCCGTGAACCGGCAGATGCCTTCGGAGGCCCCGACCGGGCACATGATTCTTTTACAGACGTACAGAAAGCCATCAACTATGCCATGACTTCATTTTTTACGACCGGAGGTATCCGTGGCGGTAAGAAGAAAATGGATAAGTTCTATCCCCGCAGTTTTAATATGGGAGTGCGGACGGAAGTTTATCGGGCATTGGGCGGATTTTCCCGCATGCGTTTCGGCGAAGATATTGATTTCAGTATCCGGATTTTCAAGGGAGGCTATCGCTGCCGCCTGTTTCCTGAAGCATGGGTATGGCACAAACGGCGTACCGATCTGAAGAAATTCTTCAAACAGGTGCATAATTCCGGCATCGCACGTATCAATCTTTATAAGAAATATCCCGAGTCACTGAAGCTGGTTCATCTGCTTCCGGCTGCCTTTACCGTCGGTGTCGTGCTGGTTCTGCTTGCAGCACTGGTGTGCCCCTGGAGCCTGTTGCTGCTGGCCTTGTTTGCCCTGATTATCTGCGTGGACTCTTCTTTGCAAAATAAAAGTCTGAAAATAGGTATGCTTTCCGTGGTTGCAGCGTTCATACAGTTAACAGGATATGGAAGCGGATTCCTGCGGGCCTGGTGGAAACGTTGTGTGCTGGGCAAGGATTCTTTCTCCGCTTTCGAGAAAAACTTTTACCAATAATGAGTAATGAAAAGCTCAACATCAATCAATGGGCGAAAGAAGACCGTCCGCGTGAAAAAATGATGCTTCATGGCCCGGGAGCCTTGAGCAATGCCGAACTGCTTGCCATTCTGATCGGTTCGGGCAATACGGAAGATTCGGCAGTGGAACTGATGCGTAAGGTTCTTGATGACTGCAGGAACAGCCTGAGCGAACTCGGCAAACGCAGCGTGGACGATCTTTGTGCCTATAAAGGAATCGGGCCGGCCAAGGCCATTACTATTCTTGCCGCTTCGGAACTGGGCAAACGCCGTAAAGACGAAGGTCCGTCAGAACGTCTCCGGGTGCGTTGTTCACAGGACATTTTTCTTTATTTTCATCCCCTGATGTGCGATCTTCCTGTCGAAGAATGCTGGGTGATGCTGCTCAATCAGGCCTCCCGTCTGATAGATGCCCTGCGTATCAGTCAGGGCGGACTGGCTTCCACGCAGGTAGATGTCCGCTGCATTTTGAGGGAAGCCCTTCTGAAACGGGCCACGGCACTGGTGCTTTGTCACAATCATCCTTCGGGAAACACCCGTCCCAGCACGGACGATGACCGTCTGACCCAGGCGCTCAGTCAGGCAGCCAAAGTGATGAATATCCGGATGCTCGATCATCTGATCGTTTCCGACGGCGGTTATTACAGCTATGCTGACGAAGGCAGGCTCTGAATGTTGTGTATGGAAAATAAAATTGTTATTTTTGTGCTCTCGTAATATAAAAGCTTGATTATATGGACAACGAAGCAAAACTGAAGATAGAGGAACGGATTATCGATATGCTGAAAACCGTGTACGACCCGGAAATTCCGGTCAACGTATATGACCTGGGACTGATTTACAAGATAGACCTGCAGGATGACGGTGAACTGACGATCGATATGACTCTGACGGCTCCCAACTGTCCGGCAGCAGAGTTTATCATGGAAGACGTGCGTCAGAAAGTAGAATCCGTAGACGGAGTGAAAGCTGCGCAAGTCAATCTGGTGTTCGAACCGGAATGGGACAAGGATATGATGACCGAAGAAGCAAAACTGGAGCTGGGCTTCCTGTAAGATGAGGCCTGTTGCAGCAAGCTATCAATAAAAAAGAGACGACTATGGAACAAGCGATGAAGAATGTTTATTTTCTCTCGGATGCCCATCTGGGCTCACGGGCAATTCCGCACGGACGTACCCAGGAGCGGAGACTGGTGAATTTTCTGGATAGCATTAAAGACCGCGCATCGGCTGTTTACCTGCTTGGTGATATGTTCGATTTCTGGTATGAATTCAAACTGGTCGTCCCCAAAGGTTATACACGATTCCTGGGAAAATTGTCTGAACTGACAGACAAAGGAGTGGAAGTACACTTTTTTATTGGCAACCACGACATCTGGTGTGGTGATTATCTGGAAAAGGAATGTGGCGTGACGATCCATCGCGAACCGCTCACCTGCGAGATTTACGGCAAGGAATTTTATCTGGCCCATGGTGACGGACTGGGAGATAATGATCGTAAATTCAAGTTCCTTCGTGCCATGTTCCACAGCAAACTTCTGCAGCGAATGTTTTCTTCGCTTCATCCGCGCTGGAGTATCGACTTCGGTCTGGAGTGGGCAAAACACAGCCGCATGAAGCGTGAGAACGGACGTGAACCGGAATACATGGGTGAAGACAAGGAACCTCTGGTGCTTTATACCAAAGAATACCTGAAGAATCATCCGGATATCAACTATTTCATCTACGGGCATCGTCACATCATGCTCGATCTGATGCTGACGCGGGATACACGCCTTACCATTCTGGGCGACTGGATCAATGACTTTTCGTATGCCGTGTTTGATGGGGAAAACTTTTTCCTGGAACAATACATCGAAGGAGAGACAACACTCAGATAAACGATTCCGGAAGAAGGACTGCTTTCTTCCGGACCGGATAAAAAGAGCCCGGCCTCGCTGTCACAGCGAAGCCGGGTTTTTCTACTTATTAAAACTTGAATTTAACTTGAATTTATATATTCGCTTCTTAAAACTTGAAGCCGATCTTGATGGTCGGAGCGGCTAAGATTCCAAAATTATGATTCTTTGCCTGTAAATTGCTTAATCCTGCCTGAGGCTTAATCAATGTACTGTTATAAGTGTAAGCGAACGGATCAACCTGTGCACCTACAAACAGTCCGTCAGTGATGTAATATTCTACACCGCCGGTCAATGCGCCGCGGATGTTGTAAGCTTCACCAATTGATTTGCCCATGCTATACTCATCATCCGTGTAAGAAGAGTTACGCCCGTAAGCATAACCAATTCTTGCACCAGCATAGAGATATAAACCATCGACTTTCGTTTTGAAGTAACGATCTACACCTGTGTATACATTAAATTGTACAAAAGTTTCATCGTCTACAGCTTGATATTCGGGAACATCACCATATCCATATTCATAACCACTTCCCGGAAGTCCTACGCAACCCGGACGTTTGCTGATGTTCATTCCGCCTCCTAAAACCAGTTTCCATTCATCCAGGAAAAACCAACCACCTTCGATACCCACAGACAAATTCTTGTCATTCCAATTAGTTGAGGCGGCTTCGAGTTTATAAGAAGAAGATCTGCCAGCAGCTTCTCCCATTACGCTATTGTTATAACTCAATGTAGCAGCAACTGTGAAATCATTCTTCTGAGGTCCTTTTTCCTGTGCGTTGGCAGCAAGTCCAATCATTGGGAGAGCGGCTAATATTAAAAGTTTCTTAATTTTCATATTCTTATTTTTTTATGTTAGTTCGGGGAAAACATTCCCCGAACTTTTAAACTTTAATCTATTAGCGTTGCTAGCATAAGCTATTATTCTGCAGAACCACTGTTAAGAGAGGCTTCCAATTGAGATTTGTATTGTTCAGCCATTTTCTGCTGCAAATCCTTTTGAGCTTCCAGATATTCAATCTTCTTTTCTGCATTTTCGATTAGATCTGCATAAGCTGCTTCTCTTTCACTAGCTGATGTTCCTCCAGCATTAACACTGTAAATCAATGCTTCTGCTATTGCCAGAGTTTCTTTTTCCAAAGCAATCTGAGTATCACATTGTGCAATCAAAGTTTCAGGATCCAATGTATTTGCGATAAGATTGCTTATGCTTTCAGCATTTGCTTCTGCTATAGCAAGTTCCTGCATTGCACCCCAATAAGCATCCTGAGCAGCATCTACAGCCTTTCCTTCTTTGGCCAAAATAGCAGCAACACGGTCTGTATAAGCTTTGTACTTGGTAGCATCGTTAAAGACGGCAACAGCTTCATTGAATTTAGTTTGTATAGCTTCTGCTTTTTCTGCTTGCTTTTGATAATATAATAATGTCTCGTTTCCAGATTTGTCCCTTTCTTTTTCCAGGTCAGTATCAACTGCTTCCTGTGCATCCTTTACATTATTTAAAAGGCCGGAGTGATCTCCCTTGGGATCTGCTTTAACCGCATCATTGTATGCTTTCTGAGCAGCTTCAAGTGTTTCTACCAATTGCTGATGTCTACCCCACGCTGTATTTTTGTCAGATTTATCTCCTTCAGTTCCCAATTTATCAGTAGCATCCTTTACCTTGCTTTCTACCAGGCGAGTGACTTGTGATAAAGTACTTGCCAGAATTTCAAACTGGTTAATTGAAGTTTCGCTTTCTTCAGAAACCTTCACTTCTTTTGTAGTAGCAATATCTCTGCTCCAGTTTGTAAAACTATTACCCAGATCATTTAATGTATAGGCTGCTAAAGCTACTTCATTGGTTGGTTCCAAAGTTTCATAATCTGAAATATTTGTTGGCTTAGTTTCAGATATCTTAGTTACGGTTTCGTTATTAATTTTTTCTTGATAAACATAGCGACGAACAATATCTGCCTTTGCATTTGTAAAGGCATTCTCTGCTTCTGTCTTGGAATTATTAGCTAAGTTTAAAGCCTTATCTTTTTCTTTTTGGGCAGCATCAGCTTCTGCTTTTTTTGCTTTCAGTTCTTCAAAATCAACGGCAGCAAGTGCTTCATAATTTTTCTTCAAAGCTTCCTGATAAGCAATGTTTCGGTTAGCTTTAATGATTTGTTCCTTTGCATAGGCTGCAGCGGTTGAAGAGTCTGCTTTCAGTTTAATCAGTTCAAGACTTTCTTTAGCAATATCACCAGCAAGTACATTTACTTTGTCAATAGCATTAGTATAATCTTCATACAAAGCTGCTTGATGATTATTCAGTCCGGTTGCCATTTCCTGCTCTGCTAGAGCTTTCTGTTGTTGATAGAAGGCAAGTTCTTTTTCATACTGAGCCTTAAGCACAGCTAATTCTGCCTCACTTGTAGCTTCTTTCATCTGAGCTGTGATAGCGGAAATCTTAGCTTGTGATTCTGCCTGATCAGCCAGAGCTTGAAGTTGTCTGAGTCTGGCATCGCGCATAGCAGTTACTGTTGCTGATTCAGTGTCATCAACACAAGAAGTCAAAGTAGTGGAACCGAGTGCAAGTACGGCCATTAAGGCATACACTGCAATAAATTTCTTTCTCATAATAATTAAATAAGTTAGTATTATTAATAATAATGTTTGTTTGAATTTCTCTTGCAAATGTGCTACGGTTTGCCTATCTTAGACAGGCATTAATCCAAGTGTTCAAGTTTCATGTCCGGGTCTTCGTTTCTCCTTTCATTATTTTAATGTTTATAAATTGGTTTTTCGTTTTACCTGTTGCAAACGTACGCAAAAGAGTGTTTTCGTGCTTGTCTAAGCGTATAAATGCACGTACAAATAGACAAATCGGGCTGTTTTTCGGGGAAAAATGCCGAATGGGCGGTGTTTTCTGGCTCTAAAGAAGCTGAATTGTTGCAAAAAGATTGAAATGAAAAAATTGTAAAATTCGGGATATTTAGGGTTCATCCTGATCAATTTCTCGATGAATTCGGCCAGGAGAGAAGATGCCGAAACGTTTTACATCAAATCCCGAAGTCTTTTTTAAAAAAGCCGAAACATTTTTTAAAAAGCCCGCGGGCTATTTTCGCTCTGGTGAAGGTATCTGCAGGATGCCCTGACAACGTGCGGTCATTGCCCAGGAATCGTGCGGTCGTTGAGGCCAGATTATGCGGTCGTTGGGGGCGAATCGTGCGGTCGATTCAGCCGCATTATACGGTCGATTCCGGGAGGTCGTTTCTGGAGGGAATGGTGAGGGTAAAAATAAAAATCCCCGGAGATGTGGATCCCCGGGGATATCCTCAACTGTAAGATGCGAGGATGGATTTTAAAAATTTAAATTATGAAAAGAAAACACCTTATGCATCAATATTGGCATAAGTTGCATTTTTCTCGATGAATTCGCGGCGCGGAGCTACATCGTCGCCCATCAGCATGGAGAAGATGTAGTCGGCTTCAGCGGCGTTTTCAATGTGTACCTGCTTCAGCATGCGGGTTTCCGGATTCATGGTGGTTTCCCACAGCTGCTCCGGATTCATTTCGCCCAAACCTTTGTATCGCTGGGTGTGGATACCATTTTCGGAGCCGTCGCCGTACTTCTGCATGAAGGCCTGGCGTTCTTCATCGGTATAACAGTATTCGCTGATTTTGCCTTTTGAACATTTGTAGAGCGGGGGAGTGGCAATGTAGAGGTGTCCTCCCTGAATGACTTCGGGCATATAGCGATAGAACAGGGTCATGATCAAGGTGTCGATGTGAGATCCATCGACGTCGGCATCGGTCATGATGATGATCTTATAGTAGCGCAGCTTATCGATATTGGCTTTCTTGCTGTCTTCATCTCCGTCTACTCCGAAACGGATGCCCAGTGCCTGGATGATGTTGTTCACCTCGTCACTCTCGAAAGCTTTGTGCCACATTGCTTTTTCTACATTCAGGATTTTACCGCGCAGGGGCAGGATGGCCTGGAACTGACGGCTGCGTCCTTGTTTGGCTGATCCGCCTGCAGAGTCTCCCTCGACAAGGAAGAGTTCGCATTCTTCCGGATTGCGGCTTGAGCAGTCTGCCAGTTTTCCGGGAAGTCCGCCTCCGCCCATCGGGCTCTTGCGCTGTACGGATTCGCGGGCCTTGCGTGCCGCGATACGTGCTGTTGCGGCAAGTACTACCTTGTCGACAATGACCTTCGCTTCTTTCGGATGTTCTTCCAGATAGTAAGTCAGGGCTTCGCCTACGGCCTGGTTTACAGCTCCACTTACTTCGTTGTTACCCAGCTTGGTCTTAGTCTGACCTTCAAACTGCGGCTCAGCTACTTTTACGGAGATAACGGCGATCAGACCTTCACGGAAGTCTTCACCCGAAATTTCCACTTTCGCTTTTTCCAGAGCCTTGCTTTCTTCGGCGTATTTCTTCAGTACGCGGGTCAGTGCCGTACGGAATCCGGCTTCGTGTGTACCGCCTTCAATGGTGTTGATGTTGTTGACATACGAGTGAAGGTTTTCGCGGAATCCGGTGTTATACATAATGGCGCATTCGATAGGAATACCCTGTTTCTCGGTGTTCAGATAGATGACATCGTCAATAAGCGGTGTGTTGGTAGAGTTCAGGAAGCGTACGAATTCTTTCACTCCTTCTTCTGAGTGGAATACTTCTTGCTTGAAGCTGCCGTCTTCTTCCTTCACGCGCTTGTCGGTCAGGGTGATGGTGATACCTTTGTTCAGGTATGCCAGTTCACGCATGCGGGCCTGCAGGATGCTGTATTTA
>ULMN01023909.1_pt1 | contig 16162 bp, 19 predicted proteins | sample 1951671 | NCBI WGS metagenome assembly ULMN01 (sample SAMEA4835552, study PRJEB28245) | human gut metagenome | biome: gut microbiome; material: fecal sample | place: Denmark | collected 2008 | reverse complement strand
ACTTCTATGATTTTTTAGTGGACACTAATGATGACAGAAATAATACGATACAATGCAATCAGACAGTTTGCTGTATTAGATGTTTCAAGCAAATGGAGCGATGTCTACAAGCAATCTGTCATACGGACATTGGCAGGTGGTCACATCCCATTTGTTTTTGCCTTTTGTCTGAACAGGGTATCATTGCTTCTGCCCAACATTGACAGAAAGACATTGTGTTACTATATCTCCAAATGTGGGAAAATTGCCTTTGCACTCTACAAACTTAGGGAGAACGATGGAGCGATATGTGAACATTGGGCATTGAAAGACAGGGAATTGCCCTATCATATAAAGCAGAACCCTTTTGTCCTTATAAGTAGTCAGGAACAAGGAACAGAACTTTATATGCCTTATATTGAAACAGCAAACATGATTATTGCTGATAATCTTGAGGCTATGATACAGAATTTGCATACAAGTGCAGATGAAATTCTTAAGTTGGCTGATGAGGGTGTAGGAATCACGCCTTGGTATTATCGCCAAAGGCTTTATAAAAACTTATTCGGATTATCAATAGAAACAAAACGGCAATAAATATGGATATGGAAAAAAGCAATACGATAGTAAACGGAATAAAACTGCAAGACGGGCGTGTCATGCAATGCTATCCCATACAGCAAGATGCAGTGATGGAAGAGGCTAAGGAAACTCCCGTATTAGACAAAACAGGTGGATATTTCAGCATTAAAAAGAAAACTGCAAAGCCCAAGCCTACGGATGAGGAAGAGAGATACTTGCAGAAATTATTTACGGATAATGCTTTTCTCATCTTGGCCAATCGTGAACGGATTCTGAGTGACAGCAGGATGTTACTTACGCCTGTTACAGTTAGAAACGGTTTGGCTTACTCTGGAACATTTCAGACAGCTACGTTGGGCGTTTATATAGAATGGTGGATGTGCGCTCCTTATTCAGTCTTATTTGATGAAAAAGAAGATACGATGGCTTTGATATGGTATTTGTCAGGCAGTCCGCTCAGTGGTGGAAACCTTTGCTCAATGGTTACTGAAGATGGTAAGACAGAAACAGTGAAAGTTCCATTTTTCAAAAAATTATGGCCTAAATTTACAGATATATTGGCAGACTATCACGATGCGAAAGAACTTTATCAAGCCTATACATTGCCCGAAGTCATAGATATATTGAAGAATGAAACGACAAGAGAGTTCTATACAGAAAGCATAAAGGAGTTTCGTTATCAAGCCAAAGTCAATTTACTTAATGCACAACTAAGAGATTGGGAGGAAAACTATGAAAGTCTAAGGGAAAAATGTGACAAGTATGAAAAAGAATGGCATTTCGCTCTTTACCAACTGAAAAAGGATGAAATAGTAGTTTTCTACAAAGAGTACAACCTCAGAAAAGAAAACCTTCAAAACAGGAAAGAAGAACTTGCTAAAGAGAATCGGGAACTGAAAAGAAAATTACGGCACAAAGAGTTGACAAACAAGGAGTATCAACCCCTGTTAAGCGCAAATAAGAAAGAAATAGAACAGTTGAAATGGAAATTGGATGAGTATGCTAACGAATCTATCTCCACGCTGGTTCCAAAGTTGGCAGAAGGGGCGATAGGATTGTCTTTTGGAGATTTGGATAAAATCTTATCTGAAATTGCTGAGTTTGTAAAATCCTCATCCTTATAGAAACGAAATAGAACGTCATTACACGAATGATATATATTCAACTTCTTGTATAACATATAATTCAAAATCAGATGAGTATATTAGGAATTTATTTGCTTGGTGTAGTTGCGGCAGCCTTGCATCTTGTTTGGTTTGAGTATCAGTTTGGCCACAACAAACGGCTATCCAACGTGACACTGAAAGAATGGCTTCAAGATGCAGCTATTTCTCTATTCTCTTGGATAGCTTTTGCCTTGGCCATCATTGTTACCATTTGGCGATTTAATGGAGGCAAGCCCAAGAATAGTTAAAAAAGAGAGACCTGAGCTATATCGTATTTTTCTGCCACTTCCATATCAAAGTTGGAAGTGGCTCACTATTTATGCTTTTTCCCCTTACGGAATACAAAGAAGTATGAGTGGTACTTACGGGCAAAATGTTGTTTTTCTCCCTTGGTGGTGAGTATTTTAGTTCTAGAAACTAAAATGAAAGTGTCATATAAAACAAATCCTATTTCATTCGCTGTGTTCTGAACAAAATTGCCGACCCAATGCTGACTGCTGCCAAATACAAAATCCATAGTTTTCATAATCAGGAATCCATTTTTATGCAGTTTCCTAAAAGCTAAGGATATCATAGAAGTATTAGTCTCATATAGTTCTTTTACAGAAGAAAAGTAATTGAATCGTTGTGCTATCATAGAGGTTTGTGCGCTTTTATAGTCCTTTACGATGAAAGGCAAGTCTATCACAATCGAATGTAAGGAAGCATCTTTTATATCCTCTACTTTTTCTAAAGGCAGAACGTCTTTTTTCAATGGGTACTTATCAAATTTCAACTTAGGCATAGATATATGCTGATAGAATACTCCTTTGCTAAATGTTAAGTCACAATCAAAAGTATCTTTATGAACATACAATCTTAGTATATTCATAAGAATTTCTGTTTGGTCATCTGAAACACTTTTGATAATGAATTTTTTGTTTGATAAATCAAAAGTTGATACCTTTGAAGTGGTAATTTTTGACTGTCCTAAGTCCATTTGAAGGTACTTCCTTATGGTATTGACAGAATATCCTAATCTATGAGCCATTTCAGCCAATGATATGGAAGGGTTTTCTTCTTTCAGTGTAAGTATGGCTCTCTTCTTGGCGACTTTGTTGTCATAATTACGGTCTATTCCATTTGTCCTAATGAACTTTCTAATGGCAGATTCCGATACCCCACACCTTACAGCATTTTCTCGTACAGAAAGATTGGGGTCATATTTCAGTTTTATCTTATTCATAAACACACTTATCAAAGATTGGCATATTCACGTTCTATCTCATTCACAAGCAGTTTCAATTCTGATAGAGTTTGAGCAGTATAGGTCTTATCCCTACACACAATGATAGCATTCAATGGAATCTGTTCTTTTACAGCAAAAAGCTCTGAGATAGAGATTCCCAAGTTGTCCGCTATACTTGTAATTGTAGATAGTTGAGGATTGCCATTGATTGCCCGACTAAGGCTTTCAGGGGCTATACCCATCTTTTGAGCTAAATCCTTTAGTTGAATGCCTCTTTGACGGCATAATTCTTTCACTTTGCTACTCAGGTTGTATTCCATACTCTATACTTTTGTTTGCAAAGGTACAAAATTGACATAAAATATCAACCAAGTAACAGATAATTAACTTTAGTTGGCCGTTTGTTTTTGGCTAAATATGATATTTGTGTTAACTTTGTAGTGTGATAAATAACATATAAATCAATTTAGATATGAAAGTAGCATTGTTCGCACGAGTATCAACTATCGCCCAAGACTATGAACGTCAGATAAACGAATTGACCGCATTAGCGAATCGCAATGGATGGACTATCGTAGGAACTTTTGCCGAAAAGATTTCAGGAGCAAAGCGAAATACTGAGCGTACAGAGCTTATGAAAATGGTGGAGTTTGTTGAGGTTAACCAAATTGATAAAGTGCTAGTAACGGAACTTTCTCGTTTAGGAAGAGACACTCTTCAAGTTTTAGAGGTTATAGAGTTATTCAATCAAAAGAAAATAAGTCTGTATATTCAAAATTATAGTATTGAAACACTGACGGAAGACGGAAAAATAAATCCAATGAGCCAATTCCTTATTACTATACTATCGGAAATAGCAAGGATGGAAAGAAAAACCATTAAAGAACGTATGGATAGTGGCTATAAGAATTTCCGTGCCAATGGTGGCAGTGTCGGACGCAAGCAAGGCTACAGAAAGTCTGACGAAACAATGAAGGCTGAGTATGCGGAAGAAATTCGGCTGTTGAAAAAAGGATATTCTTTGCGAAATGTCGCAAAACTCACTAATACGAGCATTAACACTTTGCGAAAACTGTCTATAAACTTTGTTAAAATATAGTTCTGCAACCTCAAAATCGCATCGATTTTAGTTAAATATACACAAAATACTAATTAAGATAAAAATAAAAATCAATTAAGAATTTCCTATAACTGATTATCAGCGAGTTACAAACAAAAGTCGGCAAAAAGTCGGGATTTTAACATATTTCTCTCCAATGGCTTTTAGTAGTATATTTGCAACACAAAATCAAAATAGTGTTATAACAAACAGCGTTAAATATAAAATATACAAAAATGAATAAGTTTAGAATTGAAGAGAGTTGGCTGATTGAAAGCCTCCCCGTATGGGATTGGAGTAATGGCTATAAATATAGTAATTGGATGGCCATTGTAACAAGAGATGAAAAAGGTATGGAACACCGTGATTATCTCATAAAGAGTAAGAATAAAGATGAATTTTTTAATCTATCATCTGTAAAAGTCTGTAAAAGAAGGAGATATCCTAATGGCAGGATGCTATGACAGAAGAAAGTCAAGAGGTGTAAAGTCCTTGTATTATGCAGTTCTCGAAAAATCGGACGATGCCATTGTTATGGGAGAATACACAACTTACAGAAAAGCAAAGAAGGGATTGCAAGAGGGGAAAGAAGTGGTAGAAAAGGAGGAAAAGAAAGAGGAAATAGTATAGATAATGATTAAGAATCAAGGGTTTTACGCTTATCCCTGCCGAAAATAAAAGTCTTGGGGCATTATAGGAATGGTCAAGAGGCGAAAAACAAATAAGTGCAGCGATGCACACCTTATGTATAATGGCAATGTTGACTTTGGAAACATGCACAAAAATACTAAACAATGGAAAGAAGAAATATAACAATGAGGAAGTGAGGCAGATACGGGAATATCTGTATCTGATGGCACAACTTCAAATAGAGAGTGAAAACGAATTGGTAAACTTAAATAATTGATTTTATGAAAGCAAAAGAAAATCATAATCAGAAAAATGTAATTATCTATTGCCGTGTAAGTACGGACGAACAAAGAAAAGGTACAAGTGTAGAAGTACAGGAAGAAAGATTGAGAGAGTATTGCAAACGAATGGGTTACAATATTATAGAACTTCCGAACTTCAAAGAAGATGAGAGTGCAAAGACGTTTAAGAAACGTCCTGTAATGCAGTCCATACTAAAGTATATAAAGAGCCACAAGAAAGAAGTCGATAAATTGCTTTTCTTGCGTTGGAATCGCTTTTCACGAGATTTGCCACAAGCGGCCAATGTAGTGCAAGACTTACGTTCTATGGGTGTAGAACCCAATGCTATCGAAGAAGAAATAGATTTCAATAACTCCAATTGGCCGACATTATTAGGTATATATATAGGTCAGGCGCAAGGCGATAACCTTAGTCGTTCCAAAGCAACTAAAGATGGTATCTATGGAACAGCATCTCAAGGCAAATGTTACAACAAAGCTCCACGAGGTTATAAAAATAAGCACCGTGTGGATGCAAACGGTATGGTAATAGAAAAGTATGTTGAGTTCAGCGAAGAAGCAAGGTCTATACGCAAAGCGTTTGAAGAATTTGCCAAAGGTACTATCAGTGCGGATTATGCAAGAAGAAGGTATTGTCCTCTAATTGCGGAAAGCACATTTATGGGGATGCTTAGGAATCCCTTTTATATGGGCAAGATAAAAGTACCTGAGTATAACGGAAAGCCGTCCTATTTAGTAGACGGACAGCATGAGCCATTGATAAGCGAAGAAACTTTTCAAAAGATGCAGGAATTGCTTGACGGAAAGAAAAAGGGAAAGCCTAAATTGTGCAAGCCAACTAATCCCGATTTGTTTCTGAGGAAATTCCTTGTGTGTCCTATCTGTGGCCATGCCTTAACAGGTGCTACAAGCAGAGGCAATGGGGGAAAGTACACCTATTATAATTGCTGCCACAATGCCAAACATATCCGCAAACGTGCAGAAGAAGTCAATGAGGGCTTTGCCAAATATGTAGGAGCATTGAAACCCAAAGAAGAGGTGCTGAATTTGTATGAAGAAGTGCTGAAAGATTTGCACGGAGATAGTAAGCGTGAAATTCAGGCAGAGATAGACAAGTTGAAAAAGGAGGTCGCTGCAAAGCAATCTCAGATTGAAGAGGTGGAAGACCTGTTAATTATGGATAAAAATCACTCTGATAGATATAATCGCATCTTGGAACGGTACGAAAAAGAGGTGTCTGAGCTTCAAACACGCATTTCTGCACTCGAACTAACCAAACGGGGGAATATCGAACCAAAGTTAGACTATGCTATCTTACTGATAAACAACATAGATAAGTATATCCGTGATGCGCCTTTGGAGACTAAAATCAAGCTCATAGGTTCGATCTTTGAGGATAAAATTGAATTTGACGGAGAAAAATATCGAACCAACTCTTACAACAAAGTGCTTGACCTTATCTTTCAGCAAACCAATGAGTTGCGAGGGGATAAAAAAGAAAAAGGAGAAAGAAATACATCTTTCTCCAACTCTGTACCCAGACCCGGGGTCGAACCGGGATGGATGTTACTCCACTGGTGTTTGAGACCAGCGCGTCTACCGATTCCGCCATCTGGGCATTAAATGAACAAACACCATTGTTTTAAATTGCGAGTGCAAAGATAGAGACTTTTCTAAAATACACAAAATTATTCGGACTTTTTTTCAGAGGAGCCCCGAAAAAAGGGAGATAGATGTTAAATCTTTATTATATTTATGTCGTAAAACATATTTTTGGCAAACTTTTTGTACCTTTGCAGTGTTATTAAAAGAGAACGAACATAAATGTAAAACCAGTTCCCAAAATGTGGGAAACACAAAAACTGAAAATTATGAAAGAAATGAAAAACGAAATCCAAATGTTGCAGTATCGCATTAAGCGTTATCATGACATGAGAAACGGTGCTATGTGCCAAGCTTTAAACGGAAAACTTCAAAAGTTACTGGCTAAACAGCAGGCCGCTCTATAAAAGAAAAACATCTACTTACACATTTCGACAAATCACGAATCTTACACTTGTCGAATATTCTTCTAAATATCCGGAAAATCCTCTATTCGGATTTCCGGCTTCGCAGGAAAATCTGTCAAATCCCAATTTTATTTCTTCTAATTTAAAAAAACTATCAGAAAAGATAGCTTTTTCCAATATAATTGTATAAATTTGTAACAAGCCTTATGAGGGCTGTAAATAACAGATTTAATATTAACCTATTTTGATTGCGCTATGAACATACAAAGTATCGGAGAAAGTGCAGGTATCGTTTGGAAGGTACTGCATGGTGACAACAGGAAATGGGAGTATCAAGAACTAAAGCAAGTTACAGGTCTAAGAGACCGAGAATTAAATTCCGCCATCGGCTGGTTAGCCCGTGAAGGAAAAATCCAATTCGATGAATCCTTGAATAAAGACAAACAAAGTTTATATATTGAGTTGAGCCTGTATATCGGATAGTTTTCTTCGAATTATGAGAACACAATATAAAAAGAAAAGTCTAAATATCTGAGATTAGATACTTAGACTTTTTTTCTTGTACCCAGACCCGGGGTCGAACCGGGATGGATGTTACTCCACTGGTGTTTGAGACCAGCGCGTCTACCGATTCCGCCATCTGGGCAAACTTATCAACAAGCACTCTTGTTCTTGATTGCGAGTGCAAAGGTAATGCTTTTTTCTGAAACTACAAGACTTACGACAAAAAACTAAAAAAAATATTTCACTAACACTATTTAGGAAGCTTTTAGAAGCATTCTTTCAAAATAAAGGCTAACTTAGCGGTGAGTTTATAATACTACTACAATCATGGGCAACAGCAACTATTACTGCATCATCATGGCAGGCGGAATGGGGCGCCGCTTCTGGCCGTACAGCCGCAAATCGCTTCCCAAGCAATTTATTGATTTCTTTGGAAGCGGCCAGACCTTATTACAACAGACTTATGAAAGATACAGACGAATCATTCCCCCTGAAAACATTTTTATCACAACACATTGCAGCTATAAAGAGCTGGTCATGGAACAGCTCCCTGAAATCAGGGAAGAACAGCTGGTCATTGAAGAAGAACAACGCAATACAGCACCAGCCATTGCCTATGCCTCACATATTATTCAGAAAATTAATCCGAATGCCTGTACCGTCGTTGCTCCTTCCGATCATCTGATCCTGAAGACGGAAAACTTTGAAAGAGCCATTCTTCATGGTTTGGAGTTTGCTTCCAAGTCAGATAAACTGATTACAATAGGAATCAAGCCAACACGTCCGGAAACCGGATACGGCTATATTCAGATTGACGAAGAAAAAGAAGAAGACTTTTATAAAGTAAAGACATTCATTGAGAAACCAGCCTTAGAGTTTGCCGAGATCTTTGTACAGAGTAATGAATTTTATTGGAACTCGGGTATATTTATCTGGCACGTCAATACCATATTAAAGGCTTTCCATGACATGATGTCTGAAGTTTGTCCACATGTAGAATGTGACACTCCCGACTTTTCTGCCTGCCCCAATATTTCCATAGATTACAGTATTATGGAAAAAGCAGACAACGTATATGTACAACTATGTGATTTCGGGTGGGCAGATCTGGGGACCTGGGAGGCTTTATATGATGCTTCCCCAAAAGACTCAAACCAGAATGTAATCATTAACAGCAATACGCTACTTTATAATTGCAAGAATAATATCATCATGCTGCCTGAAGATAAACTTGCTGTCATACAGGATCTGGAAGGATATCTGATTGCAGCCCGTGGAAACGCATTACTGATCTGCAAGAAGGATGACCAGAATGCTATTCGCAAATTCGTAAATGATGCCGAAATGAAATTCGGAGAGAAGTACTCCTGACGGAGCACTTCTCTTCTTCATCTATTCAGATATCAATATTCAAAAGTTATCCCCAATGTGGGAAGCAGAGTTCCGCTCTCCTGCCGGACAGACTTCATAACATAGCGTTGTTCGGCAGCCGGAGCTTCAGGGTTAGCAATCTCGCCCGTACTCATCAGGACATCCGGCTGACGCAACTTGCTGCCTGTCACATTCTGAATGTCCAGATAGAACCCCAGCATACATTTTTTCAGATAGAAAGTTTTATCCACTCTTACATCCAGTTGCCCGAAAGCCGGCAAGCGTTCCGTATTATAACGGCTATAATCATAATAAGCCTTTCCCTGTGCATTCCAGGCTTCGACTAAAGATGATTTGTCCTCATCATATGGAGTATATGGAGATCCTCCGATACAACAAACTTTCATGCCGACACTCCATTGACGAGGCAGATTATATGTCCCGCTGACATTTACGATAAAACGATTATCCCAGGCTGAAGGTATGTAACGGCCGGTAGTTCCATCCTGAAACTCTGACTTAAAAATCGTCACGGAAGAAGACAAATTCAGTTTCTGCTGTAACAGCCATTTGAACATAATCTCCACACCATAGGAACGGCCGTCTCCCGAAGATACCAGACTCTCATTGCCAACAACTCCATAGTCATTTCCCTTACAAGCCAAAGGAATACCATCTGCCATAGAAACAGGCATCCGGTTATAATCTTTATAAAAGCCTTCCACAGACACTTCCATCCGGCTGCCCGGATTCCAGGCAATACCCAAACTTCCCTGAGATACAGACTGATAATCCAGATTGCGGTTCACCCATATACCTTCCTGGTCCTTAAAGCCAAGCGAAGTGTACGGAGGTAACTGATAATAAAGTCCCCAATGTCCGCTTATACTCCAATTTTTCAGCCACCGGTACGAAAGCGATAAACGGGGAGAAAGTTGCCTGAGCATATTCTTCATCCGTCCGCTATAATTATTCCCGTCACTTCGTAATCCCAGAGAAGCACTGAAACGTTCATCGGAACTGGTATATCCTACTGAACTGAAAACACCCCAACGAAAAAGATTCAGCAAAGTGTGATAATTATAAACAGACAATGTATCTATAAAAATCTGCTGATAGGTATCATTCGTGTAATGAGTCTGATTCAACTCCACTCCGGCATTAACTTTCCAGGTGTTCCAGGTGGAAGTATGTTCCATACGGAGTTTGGTTTCCTGCTCTATGGAACGAAGCCGGAGAGTCAGATTGTCTGGTGAACTCTCATCATTGTCCCGGTATTTCAGATTCCGGTTATTCAGATAACTATGGCTAAGAGTTACAGACTGTACATGCGGCCCCGCATAATGCCGGTAGACACTTCCCAGTGTAAATGTCTCCTGCTGGATTTTAGGAAGATAACTTAATATATATTCAGCATCCTCGCCATCTATATCAAAATTCAGTTTCATCCGGTCTATACCTCCTAAACCAAGAACAGTCAACTCATTCCGGGCATCGAACCGGGTTTTCACCTTGAAAGATGCATCCGTATAAGCCGGCAGAAGAGGTAATCCCAGCACCTTGAACAGCATTTGCAGATAAGACTGGCGAACAGAAACCAGATAGGAGGTCTTGTTTCCCAGAGTCCGTTGGAACTTAAAGCTACTTCAGAAGCTCCCAATGTAGCCTTCAAGGAATTACGTTCCATATCTCCGTCACGGAGACTGAAATCAAGTACAGAGCTCAAAGCATTTCCGCGATTTGCAGGAAAAGCCCCACTATAAAACTTGACACTGCGTATCAAATCCGCATCAATCAGTCCCACCGGACCACCCGAAGCTCCCTGAGTACTGAAATGATTAATATTCGGGATCTCTACCCCATCCAAATAAAAACGGTTTTCGGAAGGGCCACCACCTCTGACGATCAAATCGTTCCGATATCCGATCGGAGAAAATGCCACCCCCGGATAATTCTGTACAACCCGAGAAATATCACGGTTTGCTCCCGGTGCTTTTTCTATTTCCTGCAGGCCGATAACCTTCAGACTTACGGGGCTCTCTGCCACGCGACAAAAAGGAGACGCTGTCACGGTAACTTCAGCCAGAGCAGCACTCTCCTCCTCCATTTCAATTTGAATGTGAGGCGTAATATGATTCACCCGATACTCGGACGTCAGAACCGTTTTATAACCCAATGCAGAAGCTTGCAGGCGATAGATTCCGGGAGGAAGTTTAGAAATGGTAAAATTCCCCTCTGCATCTGTAGAAGCACCTGTTCCCAACCCGACGACAAGTACATTGACAAACTCCAGAGGCTGACGGGTAGAACGGTCTATTACTGTCCCCTTCATCTGATAATTCTGTCCATATATCCCCGACAAGAAGAGCCAGAACAAACATAACACAACAACAATCCGCTGTTTCATAAATCAAGAAAAGACAAAAAGAAAGGCGTGCCGGCAATAATCCAGACACGCCTTCTGTGATGTATAACTTATGGAGAAAAAATTTATTTGTTTCCTTCAGTCCAGGCCTGAGCGATCGCCTGAGCTATTGCCGCAAATTCATCCGGCTCCAACTTCAATTTCGGATTGGAAAACAGCATATCCGACTCTTTCTGGATCGGAATCAAATGAATATGTGCATGAGGAACTTCCAGACCAATAACAGCCTGTCCTACTTTACGACACGGGAAAGCACGCTGAATGGCTTCAGCCACATGCTTAGCAAATACCTGCATCGCAGCCAGTTCTTCGTCAGACAAATCAAAGATATAATCTACCTCACGTTTGGGAACAACCAGCGTATGTCCTTTAACCAGAGGGTTAATGTCAAGAAACGCATAAAAACGTTCATCCTCAGCCACTTTGTAGCTAGGAATCTCACCTGCAATGATTTTACTGAATATTGTTGCCATATTGTCTAAATATATAAAGAAAGGCAAGCCTGCATGCGCAGACCTGCCCTTCAGTTAAAATGATATACCAGTTATTTCAAGGCTGATTTTTCCCTGAGGAATAGTGATTTCAGCAACATCACCTACTTTCTTGCCCAACAATCCCTGTGCAATCGGAGTAGTGACAGAAATCTTACCTTGTTTCAGGTTAGCTTCACTTTCTGATACGATAGTATAAGCCATCTTCATGCCAGTCTTGACATTCTTCAATTCCACACGGCTCAGAATCTGTACCGTATCAGCTTTCAGTTTCGATGTATCAATAATCTTGGCATCCCCGATGGTAGCCTTCAGCTGATTGATTTTCATTTCCAGAAGACCCTGAGCTTCTTTCGCAGCATCATATTCTGCATTCTCAGACAAGTCACCCTTATCACGTGCTTCAGCAATTGCTGCAACAACCTTCGGGCGTTCCACTGACTCCAGGTATCTTAACTCAGCTACCAGTTTCTGATAGCCTTCTTCTGACATATAAGCCATAAAATTTTTCCTCCTATTTTTTCGTTATTAATAAATTCACAATATAAGCCCTTTCCTTATATCGGAAAGAAAACGGCATAAAAGAAAAAGAATTCCGACACACAACGGAGAGCGTCGGAACCCTTTTTTATTCACCTTTGCAAAGGTAATGCTTTTTATAATATCAGTCAAGCCTGCATCGTTGGTATTTTAGCATGTTTTCCAACATGTTATAATAAATTTTTAATTGCCTGTTCCAGGTCTGTCTTCTCGTCCACACGCAAGCTCAGTTCGTTGGAACGGTTCACCAGGAACGTAGCAGGCAACCCTGTTACTCCATACAGGCTTAGATAAGTAGAATAAACTCCTTGAGGATCGCGTACACAAATCCAGGGCAGATTGTCTGCCGAAGTCTTCCAGAAATGTTCATCTGCATCCAGCGATATCTGATAAACCTCCAGTCCCTGGGAAGCATAACGATTATACAACTCGCGAAGAGACAGGTTACGTGCACCAGATGCGGTATTGTTATAAACCGTAAAGTCAATCACCACCACTTTTCCCTTGAGGTCTGTCAGACGACGGATGTTTCCCTGGATATCCGGCAAAGCAATATCGATGATAGATGCCTCGGTAATCTTGTCTTCCGGTATCTCAAGTACGTTCTCCTGACGGGGGGTACGGGTATTCTTCATACCTTTAATCACCATGTTGTAAAGATTGCGGGAACGGTCGGCATGCGGATAGAGATTGTTCAGACTGGTAGCAACCGCCGCAAAGCATTTCACATCATTCTTATCACTCAGCGGATCAAAGATCATCATTCCATTCAATTGCTGGAACAAGGCAAAATAAGCATAAGTGCGGTTCGGAGCAGCAAAAATATACTGGCGCGAAACATTATCCTTATAGGCATCAACCAGATGAGTCAGACTGTCACGGATCACTCCCACGGGAAGTCCGGAACGACCCAGCTGATTCACCTTATCCTGCAACTCAGCCTGCAGCAACACCAGTTCCTGAATCTTAACATTATTCTCGGAGCCTTCTATACGATAACCTGTCGGAAAGTTGTCATATCCGGCATGCAGCTTCAGTACTTCAGTAGAATCAACTGAGAAATTAATCACCTTATCGTCTACACGCAGGCGATAAAACTCGGGAGAAGCAGGACGGGCTCCTGTAAAACGGAATGAACCATCTTCATCCAGCTTTACGGAATCAAGAGAAACAATTCCTTCCAGACCGGATTGCTCCAAATACAAGGTTTTGTCAGCAGCGCCTGACACCTCGCCTTCTATCTGAAAGACTGGTTCCTGCTGACAAGCCACCAAACTGCCTGCCAACAATGCCGTCAGAATATAAGCACTTTTCTTTTTCATTGTTAAACAATTCATTATTTGTCTATTTCATACATACATTCACATTTTCGGTGCAAAGATACGGCTTTTCACGAGTTCACAAAGTTTTTAAGCACAGATTACACAGATTTTTACAGAAGCAGCCGCCCTGCCCGTTTCAGGCCTTCCGGATTCCCAAATCTGTACAAGAAAAGATTTTTAGGCATTTATACGCAAGTTTTATCCGTTTTCTCCTCATTACTAAATTAAAATACCTATCTTTGCATGTATTTTAAGAAGAAAATTACATTAAAAAATTTTTTATGATCAATCCTATTGTTAAGACGATCGAGTTGGGTGATGGAAGAACCATCACACTCGAAACGGGAAAGCTGGCAAAACAGGCAGATGGTGCTGTAATGCTACGCATGGGTAACACCATGTTGCTGGCTACTGTTTGTGCAGCAAAAGATGCAGTTCCCGGTACAGATTTTATGCCTCTTCAGGTAGAGTACAGAGAAAAATATTCCGCATTCGGACGTTTTCCCGGTGGCTTTACCAAACGCGAAGGTAAGGCTTCAGATTACGAAATCCTGACTTGCCGTCTGGTAGACCGTGCACTCCGCCCGCTCTTCCCGGACAACTATCACGCTGAAGTTTACGTAAATATTATCCTTTTCTCTGCTGACGGTGTTGACATGCCGGATGCATTGGCCGGACTGGCTGCTTCGGCTGCACTGGCTGTTTCAGACATTCCTTTCGGCGGACCGATTTCAGAAGTACGCGTTGCACGTATTGACGGACAATTCGTCATCAACCCGACTTTCGAAGCACTGGAACGTGCCGACATGGATATCATGGTTGCAGCAACGTATGAAAACATCATGATGGTGGAAGGTGAAATGAAAGAAGTTTCAGAACAAGACCTGCTGGCTGCCATGAAGTTTGCACACGAAGCCATCAAAGTTCACTGCAAAGCACAGATGGAACTGATGGAAGAAGTTGGAAAGACCGTTAAACGCGAATACTGCCACGAAGAAAACGACGAAGAACTTCGCAAAGCCGTTCACGATGCATGCTATGCAAAAGCTTATGCCATCGCTGAATCAGGAAACAAAAATAAACATGAAAGAGAAGATGCCTTCAACGCGATCTGTGATGAATTCAAGGCACAGTTTACTGAAGAAGAGCTCGAAGAAAAAGGCCCGATGATCGACCGCTACTACCACGATGTGGAAAAAGAAGCTATGCGCCGTTGCATTCTGGATGAAGGCAAACGTCTGGACGGACGTGCAACAACAGACATTCGTCCTATCTGGTGCGAAGTCAGCCCGCTGCCCGGTCCTCACGGATCTTCAATCTTCACCCGTGGTGAAACCCAGTCACTCAGTACAGTGACCCTGGGAACAAAACTGGATGAGAAGATCGTTGACGACGTACTCGACCAGCATAAGGAACGTTTCCTGCTGCACTACAACTTCCCGCCGTTCTCAACTGGTGAAGCTAAGGCACAGCGTGGTGTAGGCCGCCGCGAAATTGGTCACGGACACTTGGCATGGCGTGCACTGAAAGGACAGATTCCTGAAAATTACCCGTACTGCGTACGAGTTGTTTCAGATATCCTTGAATCAAATGGTTCTTCTTCAATGGCAACAGTATGTGCAGGCACACTGGCTCTGATGGACGCTGGTGTACCTATCAAGAAACCGGTTTCAGGTATCGCAATGGGATTGATCAAAAATGCCGGCGAAGATAAATATGCTGTATTGTCTGATATCCTGGGCGACGAAGACCACCTGGGAGATATGGACTTCAAGGTAACTGGAACTCGTGATGGTATCACTGCTACACAGATGGATATCAAATGCGACGGATTGACTTATGACATTCTGGAAAAAGCTTTGCTCCAGGCTAAGCAGGGACGTGAATACATCCTGGGTAAACTGACTGAATGTATCGCAGAACCGCGTGCTGACCTGAAACCGCATGCTCCGCGTATCGAAACCATGACTATTCCTAAAGAATTCATCGGTGCTGTAATCGGCCCGGGTGGAAAGATCATCCAGGGTATGCAGGAAGAAACCGGTGCAACAATCACTATTGAGGAAGTAGATGGTGTAGGACGCATCGAAATAGCAGGAACTAACAAGAAATGCATTGATGATGCTGTCCGCCTGATCAAAGGCATTGTAGCAGTTCCTGAGGTAGGGGAAGTTTACACTGGAAAAGTTCGTTCAATCATGCCATACGGAGCATTTGTTGAATTCCTGCCGGGCAAGGACGGACTGTTGCACATCTCTGAAATCGACTGGAAACGTCTTGAGACAATAGAAGAAGCCAACTTGAAAGAAGGTGATGAGATTGAAGTCAAACTGATGGATATCGATCCGAAAACCGGTAAATTCAAGTTGTCACACAAAGTTCTGCTGCCGAAACCGGAAGGTATGAACGAAAGTCAGCCGAGACGTGAAAGAAAGAAATAATTTCTTTTTCATAATAGCATACTGACAGCAGTAAACAATCTATTAAAGAGGCTGTCTCAAATAAACTTTGAGA
>ULMN01041543.1_pt1 | contig 18410 bp, 10 predicted proteins | sample 1951671 | NCBI WGS metagenome assembly ULMN01 (sample SAMEA4835552, study PRJEB28245) | human gut metagenome | biome: gut microbiome; material: fecal sample | place: Denmark | collected 2008 | reverse complement strand
CAGCCATAGCAGCTCTCGGTTATGGTATTTATAAACTTATCACTTATCAGACTGACGCAGAAAAGGCGCAAGAAAAACTAAATAACGCCATATCTGAGAGTGAAAAGGTTATTGGAGCTGAAAGATTGCAAATTGATGCGATGTTTGCACGTTTGAAAGCAGCCAAAGAAGGTACGGATGAATACCGTTCTGCAAAGGAAGCCATAATGAGCAAATACGGTGAGTATTTGAAGGGGCTGGGGGATGAAAAGAACGCTTTGGATGATCTGGCTAAGGCTTATCGTATCATTACGCAAGAAGCCGAAAAATCAGCTCGTGCAAGAGCTATGGATAAAGCGGTTAATGAGGCTTCTAATGACTACATGGATAAGGAGGTAGAAGCCAAAGAAACTGTAGAAGAGCTACTAAAAGATAAGTTCAAGGGAAAGAAGGATAAAGACGGTATCGACCTTGCGGAAACTTATTACTGGAAGATTAAGCCAGTGCTGGAAGGTAAGGGGGAAATTACTAAAGAAATCCAGGATATTATAAAGCAGTTTGACGAAACCAAATACTTGCCTGGCGATCCCATGACTGGTATAGGTGCGCAAACCTACATAGCTAATGACTTGCAAGATGAAATAACCAAAGTATTCAAAGCTCGTGGCATTTATAATAATATCATAAAAGAGGCTCAAAAACGCTTCGGGGAGAATCCCAACCAAAATCAGAAAACGGGTAATCAGGAAGAGGTATTTTATACCAAAGGTAAATCCATTTCTGAGATAGAAGCAGCCATTACTAAAGGTCAAGAAAAACTGGAGGCTTTCAAAAAGGCTCTCAAAGAGAACAACGGCTTAATGTCTGATGGCAAAGTAGTAACCGATGCTGTTGTAAAAGGGCAGGAAAGCTATATAGCTAAATTAAAGGCTACCGTTCTTGAACGTGAAAACGAGCTGCAAATTATTAGCCAAGTAGAGAGCCGTATTTCTAAGCTGAAACAGGAGCAGAAAGAAACCGTTAAGGGTAGTGCTGAATACAACGACTATCAAAGACGTATAGATTCACTGAGTAAAAAGTTACCAGATAGAAAAACGTCCTCTTCTCAAAAGGATTATTCCGATGAGATAAAACGTAATGCACAAGAGCAGATCCGTATTAAAAAGGATATGGAATTTGCTGTAAGGCAAGCTGAGATCAACACCTATAAGGAAGGACTTTCTAAAACATTGAAACAAAACCAGCTCAACTATGAGCAGGAAATGGAGCAGATCAAACGTCAAAAGGAGGATAAGCTAACCAAAATTCAAGAGTGGGAAAAAACTATATGGGAATCTCAGGGCAAAAAAGGTACGTTTAAGCCAACTACCACCCAATTATCAGAGCAGAATGAGCAACAATTTAAAGCTCTTGAAAATGCTGCTGGAAAGAAATTGTCTACTGGCAATCAGACTGCAATAGAAGAAATGCTAAAGCAGTATCAGACCTATGCGGAAAAGCGCAAGGAGATAGAGGAAAATTTTCAGCAAGATATTGACGAAATGCGAGCTGTTAATGAGAAAGATAAGAAAGCCGGAAGGCAAGTTACTTTCTCCGAAGAAAATATCGCTCAGGCTGAAAGTGATAAACAAGATGCTTTGGACGCTTTAGATCAAGAGATAGCTACTCGTGAAGCGACTTTTAATGTATGGGTAGAACAAATATCCTCTATGGGGTTAAGACAGCTAAAGGAGGCTTTACAAACAGCCCAAGACACGCTGAAAAAAGAAGGTGGCAAGCTGGATGATAAAGAAAAAGCTACTCTTCGTGCGCAAATTAAAACCCTGGAGAAAAAAGTAGAGGTTGCTGAGGCAAAAGACGCAAGCATTTCATCTGCTGAAAAAAACAAAAAGAAGTGGAGCGATACCCTAAAGGTGATGAATGAGGTAGATGATACTGTTAATAATATCATTTCAGACTTTGACGGGATGGATGATGCAACCAAAGCTGCTTTGTCTGCTGCTACCAATATCGCAGGAGGTATAATTTCTATGATAACGGGTATTCAAGCGTTGGCGGTTACTGGTGCAGAAGCTATCAAAGGAGTAGAAAGAGCTTCGGTTATCCTTTCCATAGTCGGTACAGCCGTTTCCCTTATCACTTCATTGTTTGGGTTGTCCTCTAAGGCTGAAAAGGAACACCAAGAGGCACTTAAAGAAGTAGCCGAGAACAAACTGGAAATGCAACGCCAGTACAACTTATTGCTCATGGAGCAAAATTTACTTTTGGAGGAAGCAACATCTATTTTTGGTACAGATCAAATAGAAAAAGCTATCAATGCAATAGAGGTATATCGTGATGCGATAGCTGAATATAAAGAAGTCCTAAAGGGGGATAAACCAACTTATCAATTTCAGTTTAACCCTAAAGGGAACTGGGGGCTTGATGAATACAATGCAAAATTAAATGCGTACAATCAGGGTATAGGTGCGCTTAATGATATAACCATAAAAACGGGAAGTTACACTACTGGAGCTTGGTTTTGGAAAAAGCAGCATGATATTTATACTTCGGTACTCCAGGTTTACCCGGATTTAATAGATGGTGAAAAAAATCTGAACAAAGAAAGAGCGCAAGCCATTCTTGACACTCAAACAATGAGCGATGAGAATCGGAATTTGTTGCAAAGCCTTATAGACCTTCAAGAACAAGCGGAAGAAGCCCAACAAGCACTAAGAGATTACTTAGAGGGTACTTTTGGCTCTTTAGGTGATAGTATAATGGATAGTATCACTGAGGCTATTGAAAATGACGGTGTAGATGCGTGGGAAAAGTTTGGAGAAAAAGGATCTTCTGTATTGGAAGATTTGGGTAAACAGATTGCCTACTCTTTATTCTTCTCTGATAAGTTCAAAAGACTACAAGCGGATCTGGAGAAAATCTATGGATCCGGCAAAACAGAAGAAGAAATAGCTAAGGAAGCAAGGGATTTGGTTTCCTCTTTCTATCAAGGTATCGGTACGGATATGAATAATGCCCAACAATGGATGGAGCATTGGAAAGAAGAAGCAAACAAACAAGGCTTTCACCTTTGGGAAACAGAGAATCGTGAGGTTTCCAGCAATAACGGCATAGCAGCAAGCCAGGACAGCGTAAACGAGCTGAACGGAAGGACAACTGCAATTCAAGGGCATACCTATTCTATAAATGAAGGTATTAAATCATTGGTTAGCCATTGTGCCAAATTTCTTGAGGTATTAACTGGTATCAGAGAAAATACAAGCTATTGCAAGAATCTGGAATCTATCAATTCCAATATAAAGGAAATGAAAGAAAGCATAGGTAACATGAATGATAAAGGTGTAATAATGAGGAAATGAAAAATAACTTATACATAGACGGTACGGACGCTTTTACTCGGTTCGGGGTTTTTATTGCTGAGGGTGGGCATAACGAAGTTGTTGCTTTCCCGGCATTAAAAGCACCAGAAGTTTCTAATGATTGGGCTGAGTATGACGGTATCGAAGTGGATTTGTCGGATCCTAAACTTGATACTAAAGAACTTGAAATAAAGTTCAACGCAGTAGGTATGTATCAGACTGGAGATTTCATTTCTCTGTTGTCCGATGGAGCTTACCATACCTTTGAGTTTAAAAGAATCGGATATAATTGTAAACTCCGATTGGTTTCAGAGGTAAATGTAGCTCTGTATATCGGTGCTAAAAGTTTCTCGTTAAAATTCGCAGATGATTTCCCTTTGAGAGATTATAAATATACGGCTCCTTTATCGACAACCAATATACCTACGCAGGGGTATGAAATAGACGGGATAGATTTCTCCGTTTACGGTATTCGTGTATTGGAAGGAAGCGAAGCACAAATACTTAAAGCTCCAGCAGTGAAGAAAAATATGTTACGTAACCTTTCTACCCAAAATGGGGCTATTTATGATGGCAAACAAGTAGTGTACCAACATAAAGAAGTTGCCTTGAATTGTTGCTTAATCGCTAAGAATCTAACGGAGTTCTGGAGAAATTACAATGCTTTCCTTCACGATCTGATAAAGGTTGTGGAAATAGACGAAGGCGAAGGCGTGAAGGTACAAACGGCTGAAAGATCCTTGTTCGTTGAAAGCACTTACGAGGAATACCCATGTTACTACAAAAGCTCAAAAGTAAGTCTGTTTTCCCCTGACGATCAAATTTGGTGCGTTTTTACCTTAACGTTGGTATTTACTGCCTTTAGAGTTGGAGGGGATGAATATTTACTTGCTTCTGAGGCTGGAGAATTGATAGTTACAGAAGATGGTGAGTTTTATATAGATTTGAAAAGCTATGGCTATTAAAAAGAAGAAAATAAGCGAGCTGACACTTTCGGATAACCTGAAAGGATTGTACACTATTGGAGTTAAATTAATCAATGGGGTACAAACCAGCGTGAAAGTAAGTTTGGAATACATTCAAACGGCATACGAGAACGCTGTAAAAGCAACCAACAGTGCAAATGAAGCTGCCAAGTCTGCTAACAATGCTGCTTCAAGTGCCAACACTGCAACCTCAAACGCAAATAAAGCGACTGAGGCAGCGAAAACGGCTACCAATAATGCTAATGAGGCTACCCAACAGGCTAAAACTGCTACTTCCAACGCAAACTCGGCTACTCAAAAAGCGAATACAGCAGCTACCAATGCGGATAATGCACGAAAAGGATTGGAAGAGATAAAAAGTGCAACTGAAAGTGCTACAGCCAATGCCAACAAAGCAGCTACTAATGCGAATGAGAAAGCACAAAAGGCAGAAACAGCAGCTAACAATGCAAATACTCAGGCAAATAGGGCAAAAGAACAAGCGGATAATCCCCCGAAAATGGGTGAAAATGGCAACTGGTGGAAATGGGATGAAACGCAAAAGAAGTATGTAGATACCGGGATTTTGGCAAAAGGCGGTATTCTCTATCCTACTTTTACGATTGATCCCGATACAATGGAACTGATCATGTATTACCAGGATGATATAGCTGCTGATATGTTTGATATTGACAATGAAGGATTTTTAATTTTTAACCCCAAGTGATATGGCAGAAGGAAACATAAGATTAGGAAAGGTTGCTTTCGTGGATAAGGGAACTTATTCATCAGCTACCACATATAATACATTTGATTTCATTACTACGGATGATAGTTGCTATCTCTGTATCAAGGACGGGAACAAAGGACACGCTTTAACCGAAACTACTTGGTGGAAATGTATAGCTCGTGGAACAACCGCCACAGCAGCAGCTAAAAAGGCTGAGGACGCTGCTAAACTGGCTAATGAAAAAGCTACAGCAGCCGATAGCGCAGCAGGTAAGGCAGTAGAGGCTACCAACAATGCCAACGCAAAAGCTAATGAAGCTCACGAAAAGGCAGAAGAAGCCAATACTGCTAAAGATAATGCAAATGAAGCTACTGGCGATGCAAGGGTAGTTATCGCAAGGCTGGAGGAACTGGAAGAATCGCTAATCTCAAAATACAAGCTGATCCCTACTTCCATGAAGCTAAACTACCCGAAAAAAGTTACTTACAGGAATACCCAGCCTTTCAAAGTTGAGGTAGAATTACTTCCCGTAGATACTGGTAGGAATGTATTGTTTCTCGGTGATGATCGGGCGGTGTCTATCACTCCTGATGGCGTATTTATGATTAACGGTGTAGGGATGAGTAAAATTCACGTTATCCCAACGGAAAATACGGGTATTTATCAAACTATACAGATTGAAGTACAGGAGCCAGGAATAAGGCTTACTTCTGGTAAGGGTATGCGTTTATCCGGCTCTGGTGGTATCATATTAACTTAGTAAATTTTATTGTTTAACTTCTTAACACTATAAAATATGGCACTTACAGCAGAAGAGGAAGCTAAAGTAAAAAAGATTATTACAGCTTACGACAATGGCAAAAGATTAAATGAATTACCAGTAGCAGACAGCAGTAACCCTTTCGACCTCACAACTGAGGTATTGGATAAAAGCGGAGAAAGCAAACAAGCTGGTCTGGCTGCTATGCTACCTTATGCAGAGGATCAATGTAGTTATGGCGTAGAATTAGATGTAACAGTATCTTCTTCGGTTCTTACCCGTACTGGCAATATGACACTGCATAAAACATTGCCAATTCAAAGCAAGATGAAAGGGTGTTTGCTATCAGATGAAGGCAAGGTTATTGAATACCTAAACCCTACCAACTGGAAAGCGCATAAAAGGGATGGTTCCAATGGTATGGTTATGGTGGAAATCCCTGCTCACTGGAGAAGATTTTATACCAATGGAAACAAAAGAGGTGTACGAATCAGTGAATACCCAATACCTGGTTATCATTTCGTAAAGAAATGCTATATCTCGGCTTATGAGGCAACAATCCAACGTAGCACTGGTAAACTGGCTTCTGTAGTAAATACTTCGACTGATTACAGAGGTGGTAATAACCAAGCAGATTGGGATGCTTTGCCTAAATCCCAATTAGGCAAGCCAGCTACATCTACGAGTAGAACAAACTTTCGTGCTGCTGCTCGTAAAAGGGGAGCTGGTACGCAATGGAACTGCATGGACTATAACGCTTATATCACTTTGGCATGGCTCTATTACATAGAGTATGGAAACCTTAACTGCCAGTTGGCTTTCAATGCCCAGAAAGATAGCAACGGTTATGCTCAGGGTGGTTTGGGTAATGGTGTAACCACATGGGATGGTACAAAGTGGAACAATTTTAGTGGTTATTATCCTATTATTCCTTGCGGTACGAGTGATGAATTGGGAAATGCTTCTGGTGAAGTAGCTTACACTTTAGAGAAAGCAGAAGGAGAAAACAGCAAAGTATTTACCGTACCTCGCTATCGTGGTATTGAAAATCCCTTCGGGCACGTCTGGAAGTGGACGGATGGAGTAAATATAGAAGTGAAAACCAATTCAGACGGAGGAACTTCTAAAGTGTATGTTTGCGATGATCCTTCTAAATACAACGATAGTAACTACACAGGCTATACGCTTAGAGGATTGGCTGCACGTGCAGAAGGTTATGCAAAAGAAATGATTTTCGGTGAATTTGGCGATTTGATTGCTTCTGTAGTCGGAGGTGGATCTACTACCTATTGGTGTGATTACTTCTATACCAATATAGGATCTAACGCTCTTAGGGGTGTCCTTTTCGGCGGTCGTACGCATAATGGCGCTCCTGCGGGCTTCGGTTTTGCGGCTGCGAATTACGCCCCCTCGAATACGGATGCGCTTGTCGGCTCTCGGCTTTGTTTTATTCCTGAATCGTGAAGCGAGCCAGGTTTAGACTGCAAAACTTAAATGATTAATAAACAAATAAATATAGGTTGGTTGCTGGTGGGTGTCCTTTTCAGCGGTAATACGAATAATGGCGATCATGCAGGCTTCGGTTATGCGAATACGAATAACACCCCCTCGAATACGAATGCGAATGTCAGCTCTCAGCTATGATTTTTCAAAATTAACTCAACATACGAAGCAACGACCTTACCTATTGGTAGAAGATAACATAACTCATAAAGGTGCTGGTAGGGAAACCGAAGGCTCTGAGTACGAAAAACAAAGAATATGAAGAGATTAAGTAATTTATACGAGCAAATTATTTCACTTGACAACTTGCGCCTGGCTGATGAAAAAGCCAGAAAAGGCAAGTTGCGTTCTTATGGTGTCAAACGACACGATAGGAATAGGGAAGCAAACATACTGGCTCTTCACGAATCTTTGAAAAACAAGACTTTTGTAAATTCTAAATATGAGGTATTTATAATCAGAGATCCCAAAGAACGGCTTATTTACCGTTTGCCTTATTATCCTGATAGAATCTTGCACCATGCCATTATGAATATTCTGGAGCCTATATGGGTGTCCTTATTTACAGAAGATACCTATTCTTGCATTAAGGATCGTGGTATTCATAAAGCAGCAGATAAAGTAAAGAAGGCTTTGAAAGAAGATCCAGAACACACTACTTACTGCTTGAAAATGGATATAGTGAAGTTCTATCCAAGTATAGACCATGATATTTTGAAAACAATATTACGGAAGAAAATCAAAGATAAAGATCTGCTTTGGTTGCTTGACGTGATTATAGACAGTGCCGATGGCGTACCCATAGGGAACTATCTAAGTCAGTATTTTGCTAATATTTATCTGGCTTACTTCGATCACTGGATAAAGGAGGTTAAGAAGGTAAGATATTACTTTAGGTATGCAGATGATATTGTGATTTTAGGCGATGATCCTAAACAGCTTCACAAACTCCGTATAGAGATTGAAGAATATCTGCATGACAATTTAAAGCTATCACTTCGTAAAGTGGATCCTAAAACTGGAAAAAAGAAATGGAAGTTTCAAGTATTCAAAATTGATAGCCATAGAGGTATTGATTTTGTCGGGTATGTCTTTTACCATACCCATACCCTTATTCGGAAGGGAATCAAAAAGAACCTATGTAGGAAGGCAGCCAAGCTGAATAAGAAAAAGCACATTTCCGATATGGAATACAAGCAAGTTATTTGCAGTTGGTTTGGCTGGGCTAAATACAGTAATTCTAAGCATCTATTAAAAACAATAATTAAAAAGCAAGTATATGATACACTACGATTTTAAGCCTTCTAAGTTAGAGGCTAACGGGAATGGTTCTTACACATACCGTTGGGATATTCAGGAAGTTCAAGTAGAAAACCATTTTGGAGAAGCTGGAGATAATGGGCAAACTACAAAATGGACTTGTAACGAAGTTGTTGTTTGGGGAATGGTTACAAATGATAAGCTGAAAAAGGCAGTTATTACCCATTTGTGGGATTCGGATAAAGAAGCCAAGATTATCAATGATTATAATGCTGCCCAGCTCGGTATTCTTACTGAAAAATCAGCTACCGATGATTACAAGGAATATTTGCAAAAGAGAAAAGCTATCAAAGAAATGATAGATAGCGATTGTAAGGAACTTAATATTATATTATGATGAAAAAGTTTAGTGAGTTAGGTGTAACCGTACAAGATGAACGTAAAATGTTCAACTGTAGCCAGGTTTCTATTTCGGATGTGCTGAACTGTGAGATCATTGTAGAAGATTTCATTCCAGATGTAAAGACTTCGCACGGTGAAGGAAGATACCTTGTGAAATTTAAACATAGCAATGGTGCGGATGGTAAGTTTTTCACAAACGCAGCTTCTTTAAAGAAAACTTTGGATCAGATCCCCAAAGACGCTTTCCCTTTCAGCACTACGATTAAAGGGATGAAATGCGGAAATGGTAAGATCTATCAATTCACTTAGTAAACATGAAAATACATTTCAACAACAAGGAGATTGATATTCTGGTAGATACAAGCAGCTACCGATATACGGCTTTACAGAATGTAGGCACTCTTTATCTGTACTTTGCCAGTGAAGAGTTCATAAACATTCCCGTAGGAGCTTATTGTATCTACAAGAATATCACTTACTACCTTATGGATCCTGACGACTTCAAGAAGAAAAGCAGTCGGAATTTTGAATACACTCTTGTAATGTATGACATAGGCGCAATATTGGGTAAATACAAATGCCGGGATATTGTTTCTAAGCGTTTAAAGTTCGATTACACTGCAAAACCTCACGAGCATCTACAGTTAATTGTAGATAATCTCAACATGAGAGATAGCGGTTGGAAGGTTGGCGAATGTATCGAAGCAGAAGAAAAGACTATTAACTACAACCATATCTTTTGTAGTGAGGCTTTGCCTACTATTGCCGATACGTTTAAGACGGAGTATGAAATAGATCCGGCTATCAAAACGATACACTTGCGTAAAGTTGAATATAACAAGGGTGAGCCTTTGCCTCTTGAATATGGGAAAGATAAAGGTTTTGTACCAGGTTTAGGACGCTCCAACCAGGACGGAAATAGACCTGTTGCCATATTGTACGTTCAAGGTGGGGAGCAGAATATAGATTTTAGCAAATATGGTTCAAAGGAATTGCTTTTGCCCAAAAATCAAAGATTGGAGTATGAAGGACGCACTTACGTTTCGGATGCGGAAGGCTTGTATATAAAACGGGCTGATACAACCCTTACGGATGTTCAAGAGGATAGTTTGGATTGTTCTCATATTTCACCTAAAAGAGTAGGCAGTGTTTCTAATGTTGTTGTTTCTGATAAAGAAAAGAATTTCTATGATTTTATAGATAGTTCTATTCCTGATGATCTGAATTTTGAGGATTACGTGATAGAAGGCAATAACATGACTGTTATATTTCAGTCTGGTATGCTTGCTGGCAGTAATAAAGAGTTTGAAGTTAAATATGTTCATAAAGAACGTAAATTCTTGATAACGCCACAAGAAATAGACGGTCAGATTATGCCCAATGAGATATATAAGCCTAACCTGGGGGATAAATACGCAGTATTCGGAATACAGTTGCCGGATGCCTACATTTGCAATAATTCAACGAAAGAAGGCGCAAGCTGGGATATGTTCAGGGAAGCAGCCAAATATCTTTATGAGAATGAAGATCCAAAATTCACATTCAAAGGAGAATTGGATAGCATTTATTCCAAAAAGCGTTGGCTCTCTATTGGTGGTAAAATAAAATTGGGCGGTTATATACTCTTTAAAGATCCGCAATTCATACCAGAAGGTATAAAGATAAGGATTACCAGTATTAAGGAGTATATACACAGACCTTACAGCCCGATTATTGAATTATCCAATACTACTACTGGCGTAACGGTTTCAAGCGAATTAAACAAGATAGAGAGTAACGAGGTTAAAACCGATAACCAATATAAAAACTCTATCCAGTTTACAAAAAGACGTTTCAGGGATGCAAAAGAAACTATTTCAATGTTGAATGACGCTCTTTTGCATTTCTCAGGCTCTATCAGTCCGATTTCGGTACAAACAATGAGTTTGCTTGTTGGCGATGAAAGTTTGCAGTTTCGTTTCGTGAACAACAAAACCAATCCGACACAAGTAGAATATTTCGTTACCTATGACAGCAAAAAGAAAGTGCTTTCAGCTCCAGGTGGAATATTACAACACATGACTATCGGGATTGATACACTTTCTTCTGGGCATAAAGCCAGTGAGTATAAGTTTTGGGATATTGAAAAATACACTTCTCCAACTTTGACGGAAACCGTAGGGTATTATCTCTATGTGAAGGCTAATAAAAATGGCACTACTGGATCATACGTTTTAAGTAAAAACGCTATCAAGCTGGAAGGTGTAGAGGGGTATTATCATTTCCTTGTAGGTATTCTAAACAGTGAATTTGAAGGAGAACGTTCATTTATTGAACTATTCGGCTTTACTGAAATAGTTCCTGGAAGAATAACAACTGATAAAATTGTTTCGACTGATGGAAAAACTTATTTTGATCTATTGAATAGTATTATATCAGGAAAGATAAGATTCCAGTCGGGTTCATCGGGATTATACGAACTTAGCGAATGGGAAGATGTGAGCAATCTAATAACCCAAGCACAGAACACCGCCAACACCGCTGTTGAGAGCGCAAAAAACGCTAATACTGCCATTGGAAATCTGAATAACTATGTGAACGGTGCGTTTGCTGACGGCATAATTACGGAAGCGGAAGCGAAAGCAATTGAAAAGTACATCAACACAGTGAACAACACGAAAGCTGCCGTGGAAGCTGCGTATAACAAACTGTACACAAACGCCTATCTTACGGGAACGGCAAAAACCGGGCTTCTGAATGCCAAGGTTACGCTTATGGGCAGTATTGAAAACCTTATCAGCGCAATCAATTCCGCTATCGCCGATGGTAGAACCACCGTAACTGAAAAAAACAATGTTGATAACAAATATGCCACTTTCAACAGTGCGTATGCCGACTTTAACACTGCTGTAGAAGTTGCAAACAAGGCTATTCAAGACAAACTGAAAGGGTATTCGGATGAATATTCACAAAAGTTTGATGAGTTTATTGGTGGCAGTTTTAAGGACTTAAAGGACAATGCTGTACTAAAACAGACAATTATTGAAGGAGGTTATCTGAAAAATGACCTTATTGACACAAACAATTTAATTGTAAAGAAAGTTTTTTCAAAGGATGGAAAGTTTAAGATATTGGATGATGGCTCAATGGAAGGAACTTCGGGAACATTTTCTGGGTATTTGAAAACGAATTTCCATTTAGTAGAGGAAAGTGACGCTATATATACAAAAGACAGCAGTCAAGGACAATACGGCTATAAAATCAATAAAGAATTAAATCTAAAGGTCGATATGGAGGGAGAAAGTAACGGGGCTACTATAATATTGCCAAATGAAATCCAATACATAGGTTCAAGGGTAATATTACATAATGGCTGTTATCCACCATATACCCGAACAGTAGGAAGTATTAGGTACAGTTCAGTTTGTATTGATGATGGGGGGCAATTAAGGGGAACATCCTCAAATTCTTCTGAATCAAACTTATTGTCATGGACAGACCCTAATAAGATAACATGGATAAATGGTGTCATTGAACTAATAGGTATTATTGAAAAAGGGGCATACAGCCCGTCACTTTTAAGTTGGAAAGGTCAGTCAAATAAGGTTATCCCAAACCCATCAAATGGTTATATGTATTATAATACTGAAAAAAACAGAAATTATGTCTATTGGTTCGGTCAATGGAATGAAATCCCAACATACGAAAACAACCCGATAATATGGAAAGGGAAACTGGATCAAGCTCCAGAAAATCCTGAAAAAAATTGGGTGTACATTTCAAGGTATGATTCTGTTTTCATTTATAATGGAATAAGATGGGAAGATATAAGTTACTATGTTATAACGGCTGAGAAATGCGGATGGAGTGCTCTAAGCATGAGTGGGGTTTCAATAGAGTATATCCATTATTAATAATGAAGCATTTATTTTTTTACTTTTGGTGTATATATACGCCATAATGATTATATTTGCAGTTATTAATCAATAACTTAATAAAATATGGATTGGGCAGCATTATTTGCGTGTATAACAGCTTTGGGTACGGGCTGGTTTGCGTATAATCAGTTAAAGCATAATCGGCTTGCTGATATTAAGGCTAAAGAACTTGAAAGACAATTAGAAAGAAAAAGCACTCGCAGAAGTGAAAACTCTGCTCGTGTGTATGGTGAAATTCATAAAGTGTTGAATGATCTTTCATGTGATCGTGTGTATATTATACAACCATATCCTTTAGGAGATAATCATTATCTCACAATCTTGTATGAAGTTACCGCTAAAGGGGTTGCCCGTATTAGTGACTTTTGGCAAGATATTAAGATGTCTGAACTTCCAAAGTTTACGGCTTCAATGGCTCGAAATGAACTTATGCTGATACGTGATATTGATAGTTTGGATGGAACACGTGCAAAGGCTATGTTTAGCTCCAATGGAACACAGTCTTTAATCGTTCAAAAATTACATGATACTACCCATGATTGGGTTGGTTCTTTGGTCTGTGATTTTACAGAATCCATCCCTGATGATTTTGATGAGGAAGCAATCAGGAAAAAACTTCATTTTGCAGCCATGCACATTCAGTATATCCTTCCAGAAGTAAAAGAGCGCAAGTTATGAGAGTAACAGAATATCTGAAAGAACTTATCAAAAATGGATCAGGGCACAGTAGCAAGAGTTTTTTTCTTGTTGCCGTTACCTTAATGGGGTGCTTCCTTCTGCTTATTGTCGGTTTTATTTTGGTTTATGAAGTAATCGTAAACAAGTCTATCAAAACCGATCTTATGGGATTATCGGCTTTTGTCGGTGCTATCACTGCTTTGTTTGCTTCGGCTGGAGTAACTAAATGTTTAAGCGAAAAAAATGAAAATAAAAACGTATGAAAGTATTATTAGACAACGGACACGGAGAAAATACACCAGGTAAAAGATCTCCGAAGTGGTCGGACGGATCACAGTTATTTGAGTGGGAATATGCCAGAGAAATTGCCAAAGGCGTATATAACCAATTACGAGCAAAAGGTATAGATGCTGAATTGTTGGTAAAGGAAAATATAGACGTACCTTTAGCAGAAAGAGCCAGAAGAGCAAACGAGATAGCAGCCCGATACGGTAAGACAAAAACGCTTCTTGTTTCTATTCATTGTAACGCTTCTGGAACTGGCAAGGGTACAGGATGGGAAATACATACCAGTCCTGGAAAAACAAAAGCTGATGATTTGGCGCAAGTTTTCTGGGATATGGCTAATAGAATGTTTGGAGGAACTTGGAAAATTAGAGGTGATTGGTCGGATGGGGATGGAGATTGGGAAAATAATTTCTACATTCTCAAAAAGACTTCATGCCCGGCTGTTTTAACGGAAAACTTCTTTATGGATAATGAAACAGATTGCAAGTTTCTACTATCTCCTGAAGGAAAGGCTCAAATTATCCAGTTGCACGTTGATTCAATCCTTAAATATATAGAAGAGTATGCGTAAATTTTTATTTATTGCGCTTGTTTTACTCGTAGGAACAAATATCTTTCTGTTTAAACGATTGGATAGCGTAAGGAAAGAACGTGATCGCTTGGATAGTAATCAAGCAGCATTACTTTCAGATGTGGAACACTACAAAACGGAAGCAGGGAAAAACGCTACTTCTGTTTTAAGGCTGGAATTGACGAAAAATGAGTTGGAAAAGAAAAACAAGGATCTTGCCAAAACAGCAGATGATTTGAATATAAAGCTCAAACGCATTCAGGCAGCTACAACAACAGTCACTAAAACGGAAATAGAAATAAAAACAAAAGTACGTGATAGCATAGTGTATCGCAACCAGTTTGATACTCTTTCAAATTTTCGATGGCGTGATTCTTGGATAGATTTAAGGGGAACTATTGATAAAGGGATATTATCCGCTAAGATAGAAAGTGCCGATACATTACACCATATCATACACAAGATACCGAAAAAGTTTCTTTTCTTCCGATTTGGGGTGAAGGCTATAAAGATGGATGTTGTAAATTCAAATCCACACAACAAAATTACATATACTGAATATATAGAGCTAAAAAAATAGCTTTTGTAGAATACTTTTTTCATTTCAGAACGTGCATACTGAGAAGTACGCACGTTTTTTGTATCTTTGCAGTGCCGAATTTATATCGGTGTTGCATTAGTGAAAACCTCGCTTCTTTTTGTAGAAGTGGGGTTTTCCATTTTCTTTGTAGAAAGCCTAATTATCATACTATTTCTACAAATATTCTACAAAAATCACAATATCCGTTGTAATCCACTGATTATTAGAGTTAGAACAAGACTTTCCTAAATTTTAGATAGGGGTTCGATTCCCCTCGGAGCTACTTTTCAAGCCCGTCCCCATTAATTAAGAGGACGGGCTTTTTGCTGCCTGCTGAATTCAGCCCGCACCACTACACAGAGTTTTTTTTCTCATTTTATCTGCCATCTGCAAGGATTTGGTGCTTGCTTCGCTGCAAACCAATGTGTTGTGGGCTTGCAGATACCCCTTGCAGATACCTTGCAGATAAAGTATCTGCAAGCCCCTAAATCGGGTATAAGGCCATCCACGGTGCACAGTGCATTCATGCTCTAAATAGGGATAATCCATTAGTTCACAGTGATGAACAATTTGTTCACATGCTATAGAACAATTTGTTCATACGGTATGAAACAAAGTGTTCACCCTAATGAAACAAAGTGTTTACCCCAATGGAACAAAGTGTTTCAAAGGTTAAAACCAAAAGTTTCTTTCGATAAAACCATTCGTTTCAAAGGTTGAAACAAACTGTTCTATGTGGTGAAACGAACTGTTCTATGTGTCGAGACAAGCGGTTTTCTACGTTGAAACTGAAAGGATTCACGTTGAAGTTTGTCTTTTCCTGTCTTTTCCTGATTTCACTAGACACTTTTTTTCTTTATAAACGTAATCAGTAGACGGTTCTTTCATTTGTATGCTGATACAGTAGTCACTTCTTCCGAAGCCATACTGACAGCATAGACACAACGACAAAAAGAGCCATACCAAGAAGTTCCCTTCTTGATATGGCTCTGTAAAAAACTAATCCCTATATATACAAGTATGAATTTGTATTTGTCCGGGGTGTTTCCTGGAGATTAATGTCCTCCCAGGTAAGCTTCGTTCTGGTCGCAGGCCGGATTCTTGATCAGCTCGTCTGCCGGGATGGGCATATCCATCTTGTTGATGTTGAAGTCGAAGTCGCGGTAAGTCCGGAACTCGAATATGGCTTCGAAACCCTTCAAGTAGCCGAAGCCTTTCGGGTAGTTATGCTCGATGTGGTCTTCCAGATAGCCTGACTTCTGCATGTCTCCACGCAGGCACCATTCTGCGTTGAACTCTTTACGGCGTTCCTCGTTGACTGCCACTTTCCACAAGTCGGAAGTAAATCCTTTCTCGGTTTTCAGCTGTGCGTAGTAGTTCTGTGCGTCTACTACTGTCACGGGTGTCTCGTTGAAAGGAATGGGGTATCCTTCGGTAGCCACATACTTGCCATAGCCATTGTCTCCGTACACACTTGCCAGATTTCTGAAGTAACTGTTGAATTTGGCGGTGAGTTCACTGCTCTTACCGACTTCCATGTTGCCGAATGCGCGGTTGCGCAGGATGTTGATTTGTTTCCATCCTTCAGCTTCCTCTCCGGTTCTGAAACAACATTCCGCATAGTCCAGCATCACGTTGGGGAGGCGCTTCATATAAATGTGGTCGGGAAGCCATTGGTCTCCGGACCAGTGTGTTCCGCGTCCGTTGCGCCAGTGCTTGGTAGAGTAAACGGTCGGTGCCGGTTCTGCCGGTTCGCGGTGGAAGGTGTTGACCCATACCACTTCTTGTGCGAAAGGATTGAATCCTATCGGGCAGTCGGGGTCATACTTGATGTCGCAGTCCAGGGTTTCTACGTCTTTACCGTTCTCATCTTTCTCTATCTTTGTTTTTGCATATCCTTTTCCTATATATTTGGCATTGTCCGGGCTTGCCAGCCAGGCTTCAGGCTTGAACGATTGTTTCCAATGTTCTTTGCCGATTTCCTTCAATTTGGATTCAGGTATGGTGGCTGTCACCAAAGAACCGTCACGGCGTTTGTCGCCGTTTTCGTATGCGTCATAGAGTTCCCAGGACACGGCATAGGTTCCCCATGCACCGTTGGCGGGAGCACCGAAGTAGAAGCCTACCCAACCATGGGCCTCGGACCACTTGGCTCCGTCCCAGCCGCCCCACTGGTCGCCTTCGTTGAGCACGGCCTGCCAGATGGCCTCTTTGCCCCATACTTCATCGGCATCCCATAGCGTGGTGAATGAAGGATTCAGCTCATACGTGCCACTGTCCAGAATTTCTTTGAGGGCTGTCTTTGCCAGTCCGTAACATTCATTGGCTGTTTCGGGGCAACGATAAGCTTTCCACATGTAGGCATCGCCCAGATAAGCCAGCGCCATACCTTTCGTACAACGTCCGTACTGTCCGTCCATGGGTTCCCAGTCGAGCAGTTCGGCGGCAGCCTTCAAGTCTTCAATGATGAAGTCCCACATTTCCGCGTAGGTTTCTGCACGGGCTTTCGTCGGTGTATTTGTATAGTTCTCTCCGGTAGAAAGCATCGGTACACGGCCGAATGTGGTGGCTAACCAGAAGTACTGGTAAGCGCGGAGGGCACGTGCTTCGCCTTCCAACGATCTTTTTACGTCGTCAGACACCTTGTCGGCAGTTCCCAGTCCCGACAGGAAGTCGTTGCTTCGTGTGATGGCGGCGTATGCCTGGTTCCATCCGGCGGACAACTCGGTGGTTTGTGCATTCCATGACTGGGTCATGAACGCTTTGTCCCATCCCGTAGCCTGAGAGTCCATTGTCGGGTGTGAACCGGTGAACAGATAGGGCTTGAAGGGGTCTCCGTTGTGCCCGGCGGTGTTGCTCGGCAGCATCAGGTCGTAGCATCCGTTCAGAGCTGCTTTGGCATTGGCGTCGCTTTCGTACATGGTACTCATTTCCAAGATGGAGTAATGTGTCACGTTGAGGAACTCCTCGTTGTCGCAAGAACTGAGACCGGTCATCACCACAGCTCCTGCAATCAAACTGTATAATAATTTGTTTTTCATAATCAATGTAATGTTTGATGTTTATTAAAATTGCACATTCACGCCAAGTGTATAGGTACGCGGCATCGGGTAACGGCCGGTATCCAAACCTGTATAGAGCACACTGCCTTGACCGCACTCGGGGTCACCATACTTGTTGTAACCGGAAAGGGTTGCCAAGTTCTGGATGGAGAGGTAAACGCGGGCGTTCTGGATAGAAGCCTTCTTTACCAAGTTCTTCGGCAGGGTGTAGCCTATCTGGATGTTGGAGATACGCAAGAAGTCGCCGTTCTTCACCCACATGTCAGAGGCACGCATGTTGTAGTTGGGGTCGAGGAAAGACAAGCGGGAAAGTGTACCGTTGGGATTCTCGGGAGACCATGCCTGGGCGGCAGCTT
>ULMN01005596.1_pt1 | contig 18521 bp, 16 predicted proteins | sample 1951671 | NCBI WGS metagenome assembly ULMN01 (sample SAMEA4835552, study PRJEB28245) | human gut metagenome | biome: gut microbiome; material: fecal sample | place: Denmark | collected 2008 | reverse complement strand
CTCCGCTTCGGTCCGCCCAAAGCCAAGGTCCACCGGACCTTGTGGGCCCCGTCGAAACCTTTACTAGCCCATATTCATTTTTTGCTAACCAAGATTTCTGATTTTGAAATCTCTCTGTGCCTCTCGCTTTTGATCCTTCTTGGCTATGTCTGCTCTCTTATCATAAAGCTTCTTACCTTTGGCAAGTGCTATCTCTACTTTGACCAGACTCCCCTTAAAGTATACCTCCACCGGCACAATTGTGAAACCCTTTTCCTTCATCTTTGATGAAAGCTTCTCGATTTCCTTCTTGTGGAGTAAAAGCTTTTTAGGTCTGAGTGGATCCTTGTTGAAGATATTTCCCTTCTCATATGGTGTGATATGCATGCCATACAGGATAATCTCACCGTTCTCAATACGGATGAACGACTCCTTTATGCTGCCCTTTCCCATTCGAAGTGACTTCACCTCAGTTCCTGCAAGTGAAATACCGGCTTCGTATTTCTCAAGCAAAAAGTAATCGTGGTAGACCTTTTTGTTGTTGGCTATTAATTTCTTTGGTTCCTTAGCCATGTCGGTATCTCCTTTCCTCAAACTGCTTTACAATACTAACACATTTTTTTACAATTGCCAATATATAAAACGCAAATTATTGTAAACCGCTGGTTCACATTTCTGTTTATTTACACTATATAATATATTATGACATCTTTTTCAATAAATCTATCGCACAACGACCGACAAATAACAGATAATCAAATAAGTATTTTTAATATCATAAAAGATTTCGTCATTATTGTCATATTATTCCGCCGGTTTAAAATCAATTGTACGCATAATTTTGTCAGCACTGTCCACAACAACCTTGATTTTTTGTCCAAGCTTGTATCTCTTATTGGTGGCTGAACCGGCTAGCTCATAGGTATCCTCGTAAAACTCATAGAAATCATCTGTCAGGTCTGTCACGCGCACAAGTCCCTCAACTGTATTTGGAAGCTCCACGAAAAAGCCCCACTCCGTGACACCTGATATAACTCCTTCAAAGCATTCACCAATATGATTTGACATATATTCACATTTTTTAAGCTTGACTGTTTCACGCTCTGCCTCTTCTGCACGTCGTTCGGTCTCACTTGCCTGCTTTGCAACAGCATCGAGTATAGACTCATAGTGCTCCCTGCGGTTATCATTCATCCTGCCACGGATATTTTCCTTGATGATACGGTGTATCTGCAAATCAGGATATCTGCGGATTGGTGATGTAAAGTGACAATAATAATTTGCCGCCAGTCCAAAATGTCCTGTACATGCTGTTGTATATCGTGCCTGTTTCATAGAGCGCAGTGTCAGTCTGCTTATCAGGGATTCTTCATCTGTGCCATCCACCTTCATCAAAAGCTTCTGAAGCTCCTTTGGGTGTACCTCATCAGCTCCAATATGAAGCGTATAGCCAAAATTATTGATAAATGTGGAAAGCTTTGCGATTTTTTCTGAGTCCGGCTTGTCATGTGTTCTGTATACAAAAGGTATTTCCTGCCAGAAATAATCCTCAGCCACAGTTTCATTTGCTATAAGCATAAAATCCTCAATGAGCTTTGTTGCCACATTTCTGTCATACGGCTTTATATCTATCGAATGACCATCTTCATCGAGCACGACTTTAGTCTCCGGAAAGTCAAAGTCTATAGAACCTCGTTTCATTCTCTTTTTGCGTAGAATTGCTGCAAGCTCTGCCATTTTTTCAAACATAGGCACAAGCTCCTTATATTCTTCAATCACAGCGGCATCCTTATCTGCAAGAATCTTTTTTACATTTGTGTATGTCATCCTGCGGTTTGTCTTTATGACTGTCTCTGCAATCTTATGATCGATGACTTCACCCTTTTTATTTATTGTCATAATGCATGAAAGAGCCAGCCTGTCACATCCCTCATTCAAGGAGCATATGCCATTTGAAAGCTCTCTTGGAAGCATCGGAATTACTCTGTCTACAAGATAAACCGATGTTCCTCTCTTAAGTGCCTCCACATCAAGGGCACTGTGCTCCTGCACATAATTCGACACATCTGCTATGTGTACTCCAAGTACATAATTGTCGCCATCCATGTATAAAGACACGGCATCATCAAGATCCTTTGCATCTTCTCCGTCTATCGTGACCATCATCCAGTCGCGTAAATCCATCCTGCCGGCCATATCCGCAGGTGTCACATCCTTTGCCACATTCTGCACCTGATGCATGATTTTCTCCGAAAAATCCACCGGCAGATCATAAGCCTTTACTATAGAAAGAATATCTGTACCCGGGTCATCTATATGTCCGATTATTTCAACAATCTTTCCCTCCGGCTTTTTACCCTTTTTACCATAGCTTGTGATTTCAACCACTACCTTATGGCCCGACATAGCACCCTTTGAGCGTTCCTTTGGTATGAAAATATCTGTACCAAATCTGGTATTGTCAGGCACTGCAAAACCAAAATTATCACTTGCCTCATAGGTGCAGACTACCTGCTTCATGCCTCGCTCTATAACGGAAACAACCTTTCCCTCCTTGCGGCGTCCTGTTGTGACAGGTGAGATTGTAATCTCAACAGTGTCCATGTGCATCGCGCCATTTACATACTCTGCAGGGATAAAAATATCATCAGGCTCTCCCTCCACAGTGACAAAGCCAAATCCCCTTTGATGCGCTGTGAATACGCCGACTGTCTTTTTAATTTCCGACTTTGAGTATTTCCCGCGCTTTGAGAGTGTTATCCTTCCCTCAGCCTGCAAATCCAAAAGAATCTGTTCAAGCTGTGGTCTGTCCTCTTTTTTTACTCCGAGTACTATGCAAAGTTCCTTGATTTTCATCGGAACATACATGTCATCACACATAAAGTCATAGACCATCTTTTTTCGTGTTTCATATTTATCTATATTACTCATTATCTCTCCTTTTTCGTTGCCCCATCTGATTTCAAATGCACAGGCTTTAAATAAAATTTCATCATCCGGATGTTGATGCGATAAAAAAGACTGCCGATTTCTCGACAGTCTAAGTATTTACCATATTCCCATATTTAAAGCAATTGAAATAATAAAGAAAAGAACAACACATACAATTGTCGCTTTAACCAGGCGTCCTTCCTTTGAACGTCCCTTGTTCTTGCCCCAATATGTATCAGCAACTCCGGCGATAGTGCCAAGTCCTGCTGACTTGCCCTCCTGGAAAAGAATAACTATAGTAATTACTAAACTGACGATTATAAATAATACCGATAAAACAATTTTTAAAGTTGCCACGATAAGACCTCCTAATTTCAATTCTAAATAACAGAACTAATATACTACGTTTTTATTGCACAGTCAAGAGTTTTATACTGTATGTAACAGATTTTCACACTTTATGCAATGGCTATCTTGCTCTTACAGTATGGGCACTCCTTTGTGTCCGGCGCTTTTTCCTCTTTGTGTCCAAATCTCTCTCCTGCTGCATTCATAGCCTTTACTATGCAAAATACGATGAGTGCCATGATAAGGAAATTGACTACTGCGGTAAGAAACTTTTCATCACTAGTATCCTTCCTTTTTACTCTCTTCTTTTGATAATCTAAACCATTTTTTAATATTATACATTTTTCCATTTTATTTTACAAGAAAATACATTATAATATAATAAAAAAAGAAACAACTTTATATTTAGGAGATTTTTATGAAGTGCATACTGTATAAAAAAGCACTTCCACTCATATTATTATCATGCCTTTTGCTTGGTGCATGCGGTAATTCCAAAAATGACGATGTATCTAAGGAGCCTCTTTCCCATACTTCTACTGAAAAGGGCACCTGGGACTCTGCTCCAAAGGTGCTTACCCCAACTGCCGACGGCACACAAACCTATACATGTGATGTAGCCAGTATCGATGCTTCAAACAGCAGCAGCGGCTATATCATAGTTGATTATCACGGTTCTAATCAAAAGGTCAAGCTTCAGATAACCGGGCCTGACAGTGTCACGTACACCTTTGATCTGCATGGAGGAAATGAAGTGTTTCCTCTGGTTGCTTCAAGTGGTTCGTATACTGTAACCGTGTTTGAAAATGTTGAGGGGACACAATATGCCACCGTGCTGTCGCAGGTGATTTCTGTCTCCATCACCGATGAATTTGGACCGTATCTGTACCCTAACCAGTATGTAAATTTCACTGCCGATTCTCTGGCTGTGAAGGAAGGCAGCTCACTGGCGTACTACTGCAGCAGCGATACTGAGGTCGTGGAAAGTGTATACAATTATATCATTTCAAACTTCAAATACGACTATGACAAGGCTAAAAATGTCAAAAGCGGCTATCTGCCTGATGTGGACAAGGTCTTTACCGAAAATACCGGTATATGCTTTGACTATGCGGCAGTCATGGCCACTATGCTAAGGACTCAGGCTATTCCCACACGTTTAGAGGTAGGATATGCCGGTGAAGAATATCATGCCTGGATCAGTACTTATATAAAGGATAAGGGCTGGATAAACGGCATCATCGAGTTTGATGGTACCTCATGGAACATGCTGGATCCAACATTTGCATCTACCAGTGATTCGCCAAAGAAGTTCATAGCACAAAAAAGTGATTACATTACCAAATACGTCTATTAGGAGGACATAAATGTCTAGAAAATCCAAGATTTTAAGCAATGCAGAGCTTTCTGCCTTCTGTCAGCAGATTTCTCTTATCATAGCAGCCGGGCTTCCTACATACTATGGTGTTTCCATATTATGTGATGAAGCACCTGATAAGCAGACACATGATCTGCTTGAGCAGATATATAAGCCAATGGAGCTTGGTGCAACGCTTCACAGTGCACTTAAAGATACAGGATACTTTCCAAAATATATGATAAATATGATACAGCTGGGTGAAGAAACCGGCCGTCTTGAAGAGGTCTTAAACTCACTCTCAAAGTACTATGACCGCGAAGACGAAATAGCTTCAGGCATCAAAAGTGCCGTTGCCTATCCTCTCGTGCTTTCTGCCGTGATGATTGCCGTTATTGTCGTAATGATTGCCAAGGTTTTACCTGTATTCTCACAGATATATGCAGAGCTTGGAAGTGAGCTTACCGGCACCGCTGCCGTGCTCATGAAGCTCAGTGAATACATCAACAGATATCTGCTTATCATTATAGCTGTCATGCTCTTTGCCGCACTGGTTCTTTTTATATTTTTTAAGACACGCTTCGGAAAAAAGTTCCTTATGAAAACTGCTCTTTCCATGTCAATCGCATCCAGCCGCTTTGCAAACTGCATGTTTTTAGCACTCTCAAGCGGACTCGACACAGACCGTGGTCTTGATCTGGCACAGGCTCTCGTAAACAATCCTGTCCTTGATTCTAAAATAAATGACTGCCGTAAAAATATATCTAACGGCGAGACATTTTCGGAGGCACTGCTGCACTCCAATATTTTTTCAAAGATGTACTCAAGCTGGATTGCAATCGGCAGCAAAACCGGTTCTATGGACGAGGTCATGCAGCATATATGTACATCCTGTGAGGATGACACAGATGCAAGGCTGTCACGATTCATATCAGTGATTGAACCTGCGATGGTTATCCTGCTTTGTATATTCATTGGCTTCATACTTGTATCATTTTTACTCCCACTGCTTGGAATTATCTCAAGCATAGGATAGCTTACGGAGGCACAGCATGCTGTTTTTTGTTCAGAAAAAGAAATCAACCATATGGAAATTCATACCAATTGTGCTTTTAGCCGCATGTACCGTTTTGTTTGGTGTTTTCTCTTCAAAGCTGTCAGATGACAATACCAAAAGAAGCAAGAGCACGCTGGAACGCGCCCTCACACGAAGTATCACACAGTGCTATGCTCTTGAGGGAACATACCCTCCTGACATAAATTATCTAACAGACCACTATGGTCTCACATACAACAGCGACTATTATTACATAGACTATCAATACATCGGCTCCAATCTGCGTCCCGATGTGACAATAATAGAGAGGAAATAACCCATGTTCAAGCTAAAATCAAGATCACATCAGGCTGACAGTTTTTTTGTGATGCTGCTGTTTTTTCTTTTTGCGCTGACTGCTTTTATCCTCGTGCTGATTGGCGTAAAGCAATACAAGTCCACTGCCAATGCCATGAATTACAACTACGAGGTACGCACTGTCACATCTTATCTGCGCGAAAAAGTCAGACAGAATGATTCTGACGCTGCAATCAGTGTAGAAACAATAAATGGCACGAAGGCTCTATGTCTGAAAAACACAATAAATGACATCGTGTATAATACCTTCATATACTATTATGGCGGTTCTCTAAGAGAGCTCTATGTACAGGATGGTTCCTCATACAGTCTGGACAGTGGACAAAGGATTGTCGAAATCGGGGGACTTGACATGGCAGAAACCACCGACAAAATGATTACCGTAACTATCACCGATACATCCGGTGGCACTACCGATACCTACTGCTCCGTCAATTCCGACTAATCATCGTCCGACAATAAATGCAGCAATATCACGTACACCGCTCCCCGATATGCCACTCGATGCCACACAAACTTACATACCACAAGGAATAAACCATGATTTCAACAAAGCTTAAACAATCGAAAAACAGAATATTCCTGCTTGAGATTACCATTAATCTGCTGCTTTTTTCAGCTCTTTTGATTGTGGGACTGCTTTTCTTCATAAAGACCCACAAGCTGACAGAAGAAACTCAGGTGCTGCATGAGGCTGTTAATGCATGCAGCAATGCAGCAAGCGCATACGAACAGGAGCATGGCGATTTAAACGCCGTATCATCGCTCTTTGACGGCTCCATCTGTGCAGATGAAAAGCTATTCATTTATCTTGACAAAAGCTATCATCCATGTGATAAGGATGATTCCGCATACAAGGTTATTGTAAGCAGGCTTGGGCAGGATGCCTACGGAGTACAAAAGGCTGACATAGAGTTTATAGCAGCAGACAGCCACTGTGTATACAGCATTACTGCATGCAGCTATACTGCACTTTCCTCTGATGGAAGGACGGTGAGCACCCCATGAAAAAAAGAAGAGAATTTTCAAATTTCGGTTTTTCGACCATCCTGCTTACTTTTTCCATGATATGCATTGTCACGTTCTCGGCACTCGCCTTTGTCACAGCAAACTCCGACTATAAGCTGAGCAAACGCGTTGCTGATAACAACAGCTCGTATTACCGTGCATGCGAAAAGGTATGGGATGAGATATCACAGATTGATGCCATTCTTGCATCCGCCTACGAGGGCAATCCTGATAAAGCAGCATACTATGAGGCCATAAAGACTGCTCTATCAGACAACGATACTGCAATAAATAAAAACCTCGCTGAAAATGAATCAAACGGCAAGGTTACCGGTCTGACCTATACTATCACCTGTACTGTAAGCGATACGCAGACTCTCACTGTAAAGCTTGATATCAACTATCCTGTCCACAGGCAGGATGCTTTTTATAAAATAAAACAATGGAAGCTCAATACCGACACAGCTTTCGAGGAAAATGATACACTAAACTTAATTGGAGGAAACTAAAATGGATGTTAAAAAGATATTAAAAGAAGCGACTGACAACGGAGCATCGGATATTTTCATAGTGGCCGGCCGCCCTCTCACATACAAATCAAAGGGAGTAATGGAGTGCCTCAATGAAATCAGAATGATTCCAAAAGAAACCTTTGAATTTGTCACATCAATCTATGCTCTTGCCGAGAGAGATATTTCAAAATTCGAGGAAACCGGAGATGATGACTTTTCCTTCGCTATACCGGGAGTATCGCGTTACAGAGTGAGCACTTTCAAACAGCGTGGCTCTTACTCTGCTGTCATCCGTGTTATCTCATTCACACTGCCAAAGCCAAGCGATTTACATATACCGGACTCTGTTATGGAGCTTGCGGAAACAAACAACGGCATGGTGCTGGTTACCGGCCCAGCCGGAAGCGGTAAATCTACCACACTAGCATGTATTATTGATCAGATCAACCATGAGAAGGAAGAGCATATTATCACTCTTGAGGATCCGCTTGAGTTTTTACATCGTCATGACAAATGTATTGTGTCACAGCGTGAAATCAACACAGATACAGAAAGCTATCTCACTGCACTTCGCGCCGCACTCCGCCAGAGTCCTGACGTCATATTGCTTGGAGAGATGCGAGACTATGAGACCATCAATACAGCTGTCACAGCAGCTGAAACCGGTCATCTCATATTTTCATCACTCCACACAATTGGTGCCGCAAATACCATTGACCGAATAATCGATGCTTTTCCTGCTTCCCAGCAGCACCAGATAGCCATCCAGCTTGCATCTGTGCTGCAGGCTGTTGTCTGCCAGAAGCTTTTACCTGCCACAAACGGTGAGATGGTACCTGCTTTTGAAATCATGGTACTCACGCCTGCAATAAGGAACTTAATCCGTGAAGGCAAGGTCCATCAGATTGACGGTATCATCTACACCTCTGCAGCTGAGAATATGATTGCAATGGATACAAGCATCTTCAATCTGTACAAGGCCGGTGTAATCAGCAAGCATGTGGCAATCAGCGAGGCCACCAATCCTGAGATGATGTCAAAGAGAATTAATTTAAACTAACTTCATACTTGACGGATATATAAAAACCCAGCATATAAACCATGAAACAGGTTTATATGCCGGGGTTTTTCATTTAGATAAATATGTTAATACAAGCAAATTAACGTTATCTATACTTTCGATATTATACGTTAATCTCTGCCTTTACTCCACTCTCATCCTTATGTGCTTCAAGCACCGGATTAACTACATCACGCAGATATACTTCTACCTGACGAGGTGCACGTCCCACATAAAGCTCAGGCTTAAGGTTCTTTTCGATATCATCTTTTGTCAATCCGAATGCAGGATCTGCAGCGATTAAGTCTACGAGGTTATTCTCTTTTCCCTCTTCCTTGACTGTTTTTCCGGCCTGCATTGAGAGCTGTCTGATCTTCTCATGGAGCTCCTGACGATTTCCGCCATTCTTTACAGCATCCATCATGATGTTCTCTGTTGCCATGAATGGTATCTCTGCCATAAAGTGCTTTTCAATAACCTTTGGATATACTACCAATCCATCCACCACATTGAGGCAGAGGTCAAGGATTCCGTCTATTGCAAGGAAGCCCTCAGGTATTGAAAGACGCTTGTTTGCTGAATCGTCAAGTGTTCTCTCAAACCACTGTGTAGCTGAAGTAATTGCAGGATTCATTACATCTGCAAGAACATATCTTGAAAGAGATGCAATTCTCTCACTTCTCATAGGATTTCTCTTATATGCCATGGCTGATGAACCTATCTGATTCTTCTCAAACGGTTCCTCTACTTCCTTAAGATGCTGGAGCAGTCTGATATCATTTGACATCTTTGTAGCCGATGCAGCAATGCCTGCGAGCACATTTACCACTCTTGTATCTACCTTACGGGAATATGTCTGGCCTGACACCGGATAACAATCCTTAAAGCCCATCTTCTTTGCGATCATCGGATCAATCTTGTCTATTGTCTCATTGTCTCCGTTGAAGAGCTCAAGGAAGCTGGCCTGTGTTCCTGTAGTGCCCTTTGAGCCAAGGAGCTTTAATGTGCCCTGCACATACTCTAAATCCTCGAGATCCAGCATAAACTCATTCAGCCACAGTGTGGCACGCTTTCCAACTGTTGTCGGCTGTGCCGGCTGGAAATGTGTAAATGCAAGAGTTGGCTGATTCTTATACTTATCAGCAAAGTTTGCAAGCTCTGCAATAACACTTATAAGCTTTTTGTGAACGAGCTTTAATGCTTCATTCATGATGATGATATCTGTATTGTCACCTACATAGCATGAGGTTGCTCCAAGATGTATAATTCCTGCTGCCTTAGGGCACTGCTGTCCATATGCATAGACATGGCTCATTACATCGTGACGCACAAGCTTCTCACGCTCCTTTGCCACATCATAATTGATGTCATCCACATGTGCCTTTAATTCATCAATCTGTTCCTGTGTGATAACCGGCTTGCCATCCTGTGAAAGCCCAAGCTCCATCTCAGTCTCTGCAAGGGCAATCCAGAGCTTTCTCCAAGTGGTAAATTTCATATCCTGCGAAAAAATATACTGCATCTCTTTGCTGGCATAGCGCTCAGAAAGAGGACTTGTGTATCTGTCTGTACTCATATTCTCTCCTTTATTAGCGATTAAGCATTTTTCTCTCGAGGTCTATTTCTTTATCAAAATACTCGCCTCTGATATCATCCTTCGGTGGCTCCATCGGATATTTTCCTGTGAAACAGCCCATACAGATTGGCAATCCCTCTACCATCTCATGAAGTCTGTCAATTCCAAGGTAGCCTAAAGAATCTGCACCTATAATCTGTCTGATATCATCAATAGTCCTGTTGTAAGCGATAAGCTGCTCTCTTGCAGGAATATCTGTACCAAAATAGCAAGGCCATAAGAATGGCGGTGAACTGATGCGCACATGTACCTCTGTGGCACCCGCCTCTCTTAACATACGCACTATTCTGTCTGAGGTTGTTCCTCGCACAATTGAATCATCAATCATAACAACTCTCTTGCCCTTAACAGCCTCCTTTAATACATTGAGCTTTATCTGCACGCTTGATTCACGGCTTGACTGCTTAGGCTTTATAAATGTCCTGCCGACATAACCGTTCTTGACAAATGCTGTGCCATATGGAATGCCCGACTCAAGTGAATAACCAAGAGCAGCGGCATTTCCTGACTCCGGTACTCCTGTCACGATATCAGCCTCAACCGGTGAATCCATTGCAAGGAATCTACCAGCCTTTATACGGCTGCCATACACGCTTACTCCATCAATATGACTGTCAGGTCTTGCGAAATAAATGTATTCAAACACGCATCTGGCTTGTTTTTCAGGGGCAAGTGCCATAGTCATATCAGACTCAATGCCCTTTTCAGGAGTGATGGTGATAACCTCTCCCGGCTCTATATCCCTGACAAACTCTGCACCGATTGTATCAAGCGCGCAGGTCTCAGATGTAACGATATATGCATTGTCTCTCTTTCCGATGCAAAGAGGCTTAAAACCAAATGGGTCTCTGGCTGCAATAAGCTTTCTCGGGCTCTCAACCACAAGTGCATAGGCTCCCTTAAGCTTCTGGCAGGCACGTCTGACCGCCTCCTCCGCTGTTTTTGAGTTAAGACGTTCTCTTGCGATATGATAAGCTATAACCTCAGAGTCGATTGTGGTCTGGAAAATTGCTCCTGTATACTCAAGCTCCTTGCGAAGCTCCTTTGCATTAATGAGGTTTCCGTTGTGTGCCATTGCAAGTGTGCCCTTGACATAATTTAATACGAGAGGCTGTGCATTCTCACGTGTTGATGAGCCTGCTGTTGAATAGCGCACATGTCCCACTCCGATATCACCCTTCATAGGCTCTAAAATATCAGGAGTAAATACCTCATTTACAAGGCCCATACCCTTGTGTGTGGTCACCTTTCCCTTTGGTCCGTGTGTATCACTCACTGCAATACCACAGCTTTCCTGTCCTCTGTGCTGAAGCGCAAAAAGACCATAATAGATAGTGGATGCGACATTTCCTCCATCAAAATCATACATGCCGAACACACCACACTCCTCATGAAGCTCATCAAATACATGGTTATGCTCGTCAATATCAGAACACCTTTTTAATTTTGTACCGGTATGACTTTTTGTATCTATACAAGTATTTATATACTGATTTATGTTATTGTCCTGGTTCATAATATCTCCGTTTATAATTGCGAAATAGTAACGCGGAATAAATAATATATTAGCGGCTGAATTTGCTTCCTGTAAGAAGCTCAAATGCCTCTTTATATTTCTCTACAGTCTTCACAACAACCTCATCAGGTAAAAGAAGGTCATTGTCCGGATTTGCCTTGAGCCAGTCTCTTACATACTGCTTGTCAAATGAAGGCTGTCCCTGTCCAGGCTTATATCCATCAAGTGGCCAGAAGCGTGAGCTGTCAGGTGTGAGCATCTCATCGGCAAGCACTACCTCACCCTGCTCATTTAAACCAAACTCAAACTTGGTATCTGCGATGATGATGCCCTTTGTAAGAGCATACTCTGCACATTTCTTGTAGAGAGCAATTGTATAATCGCGAATCTTCTCTGCGTACTCTCTGCCCTTCTCAGGATAAATCTTCTCTAATACTTCTACTGATTTTTCGAATGAGATATTCTCATCATGATCTCCAAGATCAGCCTTGGTAGATGGTGTATAAATAGGCTCAGGGAGCTTATCAGACTCAACAAGTCCCTCCGGAAGTCTGATTCCGCAGACTGTACCGTTCTCCTGGTAGCTTGCCCAGCCGCTTCCTGTGATATATCCACGAACTATACACTCGATTGGAAGCATCTCAAGCTTCTTGCAGAGCATGCTGTTTCCGTTGAACCTGTCCTGACCGAAGAACTCCGGCATATCCTTTGCGTCTACTGAAATCATATGGTTAGGAACAACATCCTTTGTGAATTCAAACCAGAACTTAGACATCTGTGTGAGGATGGCTCCCTTGTCTGTAATTTTATTCTTTAAAATATGGTCAAAAGCGGAAATACGATCTGTTGCGACCATAATAAGGCTGTCCCCGTTATCATATACTTCTCTTACTTTTCCTTCTTTGAATGGTTTAAATTCCTGCATGATTGTCCTCCATCTTATGTGTAATTTATTTTACAAATCAAATGCTACCCTTAAATTATATACCAGCTCAATTTGTAAAGTCAACGTATATTATAAGTTTTTTTAAATAATTTTACGTCATTTATAAGCAATTCTTATATTTATTATTATATCTTTAATATATCAAAACAAAAGCTCCGGTTCAAACCCTTTGTCTGCGCCGGAGCCTATATAATACAAATTTTATTTAACGATAAGTGACTTTCCTGTCATCTCTTTTGGCTGTGGAAGTCCCATAATCTCAAGCAGTGTTGGAGCGATATCTGCAAGACATCCGCCCTCACGAAGCTTGTAAGAAGGGTCAGCGTTTACAAGAATGAAAGGAACAGGATTGGTTGTATGAGCTGTATGAGGTTTTCCTGTCTCATAATCAATCATCTTCTCTGCGTTTCCGTGGTCAGCACAGATGAATAATACTCCATCCACATCCTTGATTGCCTGAACTGCATCACCTACGAGTGAATCAACTCTCTCAACAGCCTTTACAGCAGCCGGAATCACACCTGTATGTCCAACCATGTCAGGGTTAGCAAAGTTGATGATAATAACATCATACTTATCTGACTTGATAGCCTCAACAAGATCCATTCCAACCTCAGGAGCGCTCATCTCAGGCTTTAAGTCATATGTTGCAACATCCTTAGGACTGTTTACAAGAAGACGTGCCTCATCGATATTCGGCTCCTCTACTCCACCGTTGAAGAAGAAGGTTACGTGTGCATACTTCTCTGTCTCTGCGAGACGAAGCTGTTTCTTGCCATTTGCTGCAAGATACTCACCAAATGTATTCTTGATTTCTTCCTTCTCAAAAGCGATAAGCTTGTTAGGAATTGACTCGTCATAATCCTTGAAGCATACAAATGTTGTCTTAAGGAATGGGCGCTCAAAGCCGGTAAACTTATCATCGCAAAATGCTCTTGTCATCTCACGAGCACGGTCCGGACGGAAGTTGAAGAAGATAACAGAATCATTGTCCTTTACAACAGATACCGGTGTGCCATCCTCGTTTGTGATAACTGTAGGAAGCACGAACTCATCTGTAACGTCATTTGCGTATGACTCCTCCATAGCCTTTACAGGGCTTGTAGCTTTTACGCCTTCACCCTTAGTGAGTGAATCATAAGCCTTCTGCACACGATCCCAGTTGTTATCTCTGTCCATTGCATAGTAACGTCCTGAAAGAGATGCAATCTTTCCTACACCAATTTCCTTCATCTTAGCGAGAAGCTGCTCGATATAGTCCTTGCCTGATGCAGGAGGTGTATCACGACCATCAAGGAATGCGTGTACATATACTCTGTCAAAATTTTCTTTCTTGCAAAGCTCAAGAAGTCCGTAAAGATGCTCGATATGGCTGTGAACTCCACCATCTGAAAGAAGTCCCCAAAGATGCAGATCGGAGTCATTCTTCTTACAGTTTTCGATTGCAGAAATTAATACCTTGTTCTTGAAGAAATCACCATCAGCAATTGCCTTTGTGATTCTTGTAAGATCCTGATATATGATACGGCCTGCGCCGATATTCATATGTCCTACCTCAGAGTTTCCCATCTGTCCGTCAGGAAGTCCAACTGCAAGACCTGAAGCTGCGCCCTTTACAAAAGGACACTCTGCCATCAATTTATCCATAACAGGGGTATTTGCCATAGCTATGGCATTTCCCTCTTTGTGGTCACTTAAGCCGTAACCATCAAGTACCATTAATACTACCGGTTTCTTACTCATTTATATTTCCTCTATTCTTCATATGAGGCTTGCAAAATGCTCTATTACAGTGACATATGCAAGCCCGCAAAAAATTTCATTACATAATAAATGCCACTAAATGCAGCTAAGCTGGTGAATTTAGTGACATTTAGTTATTGTGATTGTCAAATCAAATATTAAATTATGATTTAATAATTACTTGTAGTTTACGATCTTTCCAAAATCAGCCTTGAGTGAAGCGCCACCAACTAATCCACCGTCGATGTCAGGCTTTGCAAAAAGCTCTGCTGCATTTCCTGCATTTACAGATCCGCCGTACTGGATACGAACTGAATCTGCTGTAGCCTGATCATAGATCTCAGCTACGCACTCACGGATTGCACCGCAGACCTCCTGAGCCTGGTCAGAAGTAGCTGTCTTTCCTGTTCCGATTGCCCAGATTGGCTCGTAAGCGATAACCATGTTTGCAACATCTGATGCAGCAACACCTGCGAGATCTGACTTAATCTGAAGTCTGATCCAGTCAAGTGTAACACCGCTCTCTCTCTGCTCAAGTGTCTCACCACAGCAAAGGATTGGTGTAAGTCCAGCCTCGATAGCCTTCTTTACCTTCTTGTTGAGAAGTGCATCATCCTCTTTGAAGTAATCTCTTCTCTCTGAATGTCCGATGATAACATACTTAACACCTGCATCAAGAAGCATCTCTGCTGAGATTTCTCCTGTGTAAGCACCCTTCTCCTCGAAGTACATATTCTCTGCTCCAACAGCAACATTTGTACCCTTTAATGCTTCTACAACAGGTACGATGTCGATTGCAGGTACACAGTAAACAACTTCAACATCATCTGAAACTACGAGTGGTTTTAACTCTTCTACTAATTTAACAGCCTGGCTTGGAGTCATGTTCATCTTCCAGTTGCCGGCTACAATTTTCTTTCTTGCCATTTTATATCTCCTTGTATTTGTATACAAATATTTTTTGCCTGCGGCTTAATTTCATTAAGTTGCTTTCGGCTTATTTATCATCAGCACAAGCTACGCCAGGAAGCTCCTTGCCTTCAAGGAACTCAAGGGAAGCTCCGCCACCTGTTGAGATGTGGCTCATCTTGTCGCCAAGTCCCATCTGGTTAACTGCTGCAGCTGAATCTCCACCACCGATGATTGTGATAGCATCTGATTTAGCAAGTGCCTCTGCTACTGCAAGTGTACCTGCTGCAAGTGTTGGGTTCTCAAATACACCCATTGGTCCGTTCCATACAACAGTCTTAGCTGATGCAACAGCGTCAGCGAAAAGCTTGCGTGTCTTAGGTCCGATATCACAGCCCTCACGGTCTGCAGGCATCTTGTCATAATCATATGTCTCTGTCTCTACAGGAGCATCAATTGGATTTGGGAAATCCTTGATTGTAACTGCATCAACAGGAAGAAGAATCTTCTTTCCAAGTTTCTCTGCTTTTGCAAGCATCTCTTTACAGTAATCAATCTTTGTCTCATCAAGCATTGAGATACCAATCTCATAGCCCTGTGCTTTAAGGAATGTGTATGCCATTCCACCACCGATGATAAGTGTATCAGCCTTCTCGAGGAGGTTGTCGATAACGTTGAGCTTGTCAGCTACTTTAGCTCCACCAAGAATAGCTACGAAAGGACGTACAGGATTCTCTACTGCCTTGCCAAGGAAGTCAATTTCCTTCTGCATAAGGTATCCAACAACATTCTCTCCACCCTTAGCTGTGATGAACTTTGTAACACCTGCTACAGAAGCATGTGCTCTATGAGCAGAACCGAAAGCGTCACATACATATACATCAGCAAGGTCAGCAAGCTCTTTTGCGAATGCATCTCCGGCTTCCTGTGGCTTTGTCTCCTCTTTGCCTCTGAAACGTGTATTCTGAAGAAGAACTACATCTCCCTCTTTCATCTCTGAAACAGCCTTTGTTGCAGCCTCTCCTGTTACGTTGTAGTCAGCTACAAATGTAACCTTCTGTCCAAGCTTAGCCTCAAGAGCTGCAGCTACAGGAGCAAGTGACTCACCCTCGTTTGGTCCGTTTTTAACTTTTCCAAGGTGTGAGCAAAGGATAACCTTTCCACCGTCCTTGATTAATTTCTGGATTGTTGGAAGAGCTCCGTTGATACGGTTCTCATCTGTGATTTTTCCGTCCTTAAGTGGCACGTTGAAGTCACATCTAACGAGAACTCTCTTGCCTTTTACGTTGATATCATCAATTGATTTCTTGTTTAATGACATAATATGTCCTCCCTTATTTCAAGGCATAAGCCATGTGGCCACGCCATATTGTGCATATTAAAAAATATAATTAATTCTACAATTCACAGATATTCAAAAGAAATAGCCATGTTTTAAAAAAGAGGCACGGTTCAATTAAGACCGCGCCCCTTGAGTAGTCTTGAGATATACTGTTCTTGTGGGTACAAGAATTAAGCTAACTCTGAGAAGTACTTGATTGTACGAACCATCTGAGATGTGTAGCTGTTCTCGTTATCATACCAAGAAACAACCTGTACCTCGTACAGATCGTCAGAAACCTGGTTAACCATTGTCTGTGTTGCATCGAATAATGAACCAAATCTCATTCCAACGATATCTGAAGATACGATCTCATCCTCGTTGTAACCGAATGACTCGTTAGCTGCTGCCTTCATAGCTGCGTTGATATCCTCTTTTGTAACGCCTGCTTTCTTAACAACTGCTGTAAGGATTGTTGTAGATCCTGTTGGTGTAGGAACACGCTGTGCAGATCCGATTAACTTTCCGTTTAACTCTGGGATAACAAGGCCGATTGCCTTAGCTGCTCCTGTTGAGTTAGGAACGATATTAACTGCTGCTGCACGTGAACGACGAAGGTCTCCCTTTCTCTGTGGTCCGTCAAGAGTCATCTGATCTCCTGTGTAAGCATGGATTGTTACCATGATACCAGACTGGATTGGAGCGTACTTGTTAAGTGCATCTGCCATTGGTGCTAAGCAGTTTGTTGTACAAGAAGCTGCTGAGATGATTGTATCAGAAGCCTTAAGTGTCTCATGGTTTGTATTGTAAACGATTGTAGGAAGGTCATTTCCTGCTGGTGCAGAGATAACTACCTTACGAGCTCCAGCATTGATATGAGCCTGAGCCTTCTCTTTTGATGTATAGAATCCAGAGCACTCAAGTACAACGTCAACCTTTAACTCTCCCCATGGGCAATTGTTTGCATCTGGGAATGCGTAAATTTTGATTTCCTTACCACAAACTGTGATAGAATCATCGCTTGCAGAAACCTCATCTGCATGCTCGTATTTACCCTGTGATGAATCATACTTTAATAAGTGTGCTAACATTTTTGGGCTTGTTAAGTCGTTGATAGCTACTACCTCGTATCCCTCAGCTCCAAACATCTGTCTGAAAGCAAGACGTCCGATACGACCAAATCCGTTGATTGCTACTCTTACTGCCATTTTAATTCCTCCTAGAATTGTAAAAAGTATTTTTAGGGACATGCCCTAAGATGCTTTTATTATAGCGAATAATTCTCAAAGGTTCAAGTACTTTATTTGCGTTTGTTAAAATTTTCACTAAATATTTTCATTTACACACATTTTTTATCATTCTTCACAATTTTTCTTTATAGATATTGCACTTTATTATAATCTCGGCTACACTTAATTAATTGCTGTAATTCGCACTTTCCGGCAGCCAGCAGCAGACAATTATAAATCATGTAACTTATAAAGTTTTTTTACAACAATACATCAGTTTTACGGAGGTATTTATATGTGGGATCAGCACATGCACTGCATGTTTTCGGGTGACAGCGATGCCGACCCGGTATTGATGATAAAATCAGCAATCAACAAAGGGCTGGACGGCATCTGCTTTACAGACCATCTGGACTATGACTATAAAGAGGAGCCTGGGCTTTTCGACCTTGATATAGCAGCATATGAAAAGCGCATCAAAAGACTTGCAATTGTTCTTAAAGAAAAGGGCTGCCCGGTAAATATCCACTGGGGCATTGAAATCGGTTTACAGCCTCATATTAAAGACAAAAATAATGAGGTCACCAAAAAATATCCGTTTGACCTCGTGAT
>ULMN01026205.1_pt1 | contig 19680 bp, 12 predicted proteins | sample 1951671 | NCBI WGS metagenome assembly ULMN01 (sample SAMEA4835552, study PRJEB28245) | human gut metagenome | biome: gut microbiome; material: fecal sample | place: Denmark | collected 2008 | reverse complement strand
TATATGAAACCAGTACCGCATGGTACTGGTTTTTTAGTGTATCGTTTTTCTTGTATATATGAGAAAAATCATCTATAATAGTGAAGCTGTAATCGGCGACATAAAATCTGAAAGGGGAAAAGATGAAACAGATATTAAAATATTTAAAGGAGTACAAAAAGGAATGCATCTGTGCTCCGTTATTTAAGCTGCTGGAAGCATCATTTGAGCTTATAGTACCGCTTGTCATGGCGGCAATCATTGATAACGGAATTACGGCTTCGGACAAGCCATATATATGGAAGATGGGAGGTGTGCTGGTGCTGCTTGCGGCAGTTGGTCTGGTAAGCTCGGTCACAGCACAGTATTTTGCGGCAAAGGCGGCAGTCGGTTTTTCCACAAAGCTTCGCCATATATTGTTTGAAAAGATAGAGTCACTGTCATTCTCAAAGATGGATACAGTGGGCACATCGACACTTATCACGAGGATGACAAGCGATATAAACCAGGTGCAGTCAGGAGTCAATCTGGTACTTCGACTCTTCCTTCGCTCGCCATTTATTGTATTCGGAGCTATGGCGATGGCTTTTACAGTAAATGTAAGAGCGGCAATGGTTTTTGTAGTTACTATACCTCTGCTTTCAATAGTGGTATTCTCAGTTATGGTTGCAAGCCTTCCGCTTTACAAAAAGGTGCAGAGCTCTCTTGACACAGTGCTTTCACACACCAGGGAGAATTTAGAGGGAACAAGGGTTATAAGAGCTTTCAATAAGCAAAATGATGAGATTGACAGCTTCAACAGGGACAACGAGCTTTTAACCAATATGCAGCAGGTTGTAGGACGAATCTCAGCACTCACCAATCCTCTGACATTTATCATTATAAATATCGCAACAATCGCAGTTATCGTATCAGGCGGCAAGCAGGTATACGCAGGAATCCTCACACAGGGTGAGGTTGTGGCACTTGTAAACTACATGTCACAGATACTTGTCGAGCTGATAAAGCTTGCAAACCTCATCGTACAGGTGACAAAGGCAGTGGCGTGCGGTAATCGTATAGCGGATGTGCTTTCTATTCCATCAAAGCTTCCTGAGAAAAATCCTAAGCTCATTGGTGCAAAGGATGGCGCACCTGAGGTTGAGTTTGACCATGTCTGTATGACCTATGAGGGAGCGGCCGATGAGACACTCACAGATATAAGCTTTACAGTGCAAAAGGGGCAGACAATCGGAATCATCGGTGGTACAGGTTCAGGAAAATCAAGCCTTGTAAACCTTATCCCGAGGTTTTATGATGCCACAAAGGGTACTATAAGGATTCAGGGAAATGATATAAATGACTATGATGCAGTGCAGCTTCGAGATAAGATTGGTGTTGTAATGCAAAAGGCAGTGCTTTTTGCAGGAACGATAGCCGACAACCTGCGCTGGGGCAAAAATGATGCCACAGAGGAGGAAATGTGGAAGGCGCTCGATATAGCACAGGCGACAGAGGTTGTAAAGGGCAAAGAGGGAGGCCTTGACTACATGATAGAGCAGGGCGGCAAGAACTTATCAGGCGGTCAGAAGCAGCGTCTTACAATTGCCAGAGCAGTTGTAAAGGATCCTGACATACTGATACTTGACGACAGTGCATCGGCACTTGATTTTGCTACAGATGCGAGTCTTCGCGCGGCATTAAAGGGCATGCATGGTGACAAGACAATATTTATCGTGTCACAGCGTACCTCATCTATCCAGTTTGCGGACAATATCATAGTGCTCGACGACGGACAGATGGTTGGCTTCGGACCTCATGAAAAGCTGCTTGAGACATGCGAGACCTACAAAGAGATATATGATTCACAGTTTAAAAAAGAGTCGGATATGACCAGACAAAAGGAGGTGTAGAGTATGGCTATGGATAATGCGAAGATGAATAAAGCAGGCACAATCCGCAAGGTATTAAGCTACATGAAGAGATATATTCCTTTGCTTGTAATTTCACTTGCCCTGTCTGTTGTTACAGTGGCGCTTACGCTCTATTTTCCAATTCTCACAGGACGCGCAATTGATTTGATCGTAGGAAAAGGAAAGGTTGATTTTACGGCTATGACAGCCATCCTCACAAGAGCAGCAATAATAGTCGTCATAGCGGCAGCAGCCCAGTGGCTTACAAATATCTGCAACAACAGGATGACCTACAACATAGTGAGGGATATAAGACGTGATGCATTTTTAAACATTGAAAAAATGCCACTTTCCTATATTGACAGCCACTCACACGGTGATATGGTCAGCCGTATCATCGCCGATGTAGATACATTTTCAGAGGGACTTTTGATGGGCTTCACACAGCTCTTTACAGGAATTGCAACAATAGCAGGCACGCTTATTTTCATGCTCACAATAGATGTAAAGATATCATGCATTGTAGTGCTCATCACACCTCTGTCACTTTTTGTGGCAAGCTTTATCACTAAAAAGACTTATTCCATGTTCCAGCTACAGACAAGAACAAGGGGAGAGCAGACATCACTCATCGATGAGATAGTAGGAAATGAAAAGGTCGTACAGGCCTTCAACCATGAGGATGAAGCGCTTGAACAGTTTGACGAGATAAATGACAGATTACAGAAATGCTCACTGAGGGCAACATTTTTCTCAAGTCTTACAAATCCGTGTACACGTTTTGTCAACAGTCTTGTGTATGCCGGAGTCGGAATTTTTGGTGCCATGAGTGCACTCACCGGCGGAATCACAGTAGGACAGCTTTCATGCTTCTTATCATACGCAAACCAGTACACCAAGCCGTTCAACGAGATATCGGGTGTCATCACAGAGCTTCAGAACGCACTTGCCTGTGCTGCTCGTATCTTCGAGCTGATTGAGGAGAAAAAGGAGATACCTGATGCTTCGGATGCGGTAATACTTGAAGATGCTGACGGATGTGTGGACATAGAGGATGTTTATTTCTCATATGTGCCGGATAAAAAGCTTATCGAGGATTTCAATCTCCACGTAAAGCCTGGACAGCGCGTGGCTATCGTAGGTCCGACAGGATGTGGAAAGACGACTATTATCAATCTGCTTATGAGATTTTATGATGTAAACAGTGGAACAATTAAGGTGAGCGGACATGATATCAGAAAAATCACGCGCGAGAGTCTACGTGACAACTATGGCATGGTGCTTCAGGAGACATGGCTCAAGAAGGGCACAATCCGGGACAATATCATAATGGGAAAGCCTGATGCCACAGATGAGGAAATCATTGCAGCCGCAAAGGCATCCCATGCCCACAGCTTTATCAGACGTCTGCCGAAGGGCTATGACACTGAAATCGGTGAGGACGGCGGCAGCCTGTCACAGGGACAGAAGCAGCTATTATGCATCACAAGAGTCATGCTCTGCTTACCGCCTATGCTGATATTGGATGAGGCTACATCATCGATTGATACACGTACAGAGATTAAGATTCAAAAAGCGTTCCTGACCATGATGCAGGGCAGGACAAGCTTTATAGTGGCTCATCGTCTGTCCACCATAAGGGAAGCGGATATTATCCTTGTTATGAAAGACGGAAAGATTATAGAGCAGGGCAATCATGAGAGTCTGCTTGCAGCGGACGGATTTTATGCGAACCTCTACAATAGCCAGTTTGCATAGCATAGAGGCTATAGAAATGCAAGGCAGTCACTCCGGCGGCTTACGCCCATTACGATGTGGTTGAAAGCTTTTTGTGTTGAAGATAGCGAAAGAGTAAGGGAAGGCGACCGGCGCACGGGGAATTTGCCCCCGGCAGAGGCGCTCCCGAAAGAGCGACTAGCGCAGCGGCTTAGATACTGTAGAATTATGCCCATGAAACGCAGAAATGCCCCAGCATGGACGCCGGGGCAAGGAGAAACCGCGCCATGGACGGCGCGTTTCGACGGTTTCGTCAAGCATAGAAAATCTAAAAAGCATAATTCGTACAGTACCTTAGCTGCGTAGCGTTAGCTCGTCGGGAGCACCTCTGCCGGGGGCAAATTCCCCGTGCGCCGGTCGTCTTCCCGTATTATTGAAAAATACCAAGCAATTCACACTTACTGCGCAGCATCAGGAGCCACATACGAGTATGCATTGGACATCTTTGCAGCATTGTTTGTCAGAGTGACAGCCTCTCTGTAGTAGGCAACAACAGGAGTGCCCTTATCCACAGCGTTGAACAGCTGCTCTGCAAAAGCAGGCGGCACATTGATACATCCGTGTGAGCCTGAGGTTTTGTAAATTGTTCCTCCGAAGGTATCACGCCAGCTGGCATCATGGATACCTATATTGTAGGCAAACGGCATGAAATAGCTGACAGGAGAAGAGTATCCCTCGCCGACAAGAGTAGCATTTCTCTGCTTGTAAACAATCTTGTATACACCATCTACGGAACCATTCTGACGGGCGAGATTACCTGATACGAAATCAGACTCCATCTGGAGAGCACCATCCTTGTAATACCACATGTGCTGCTTTGTGTAGTCAATCTCTATGTATGTATTACCTATGTCGTCAGCGCCTCGGTAGAGTGCTGTCTGCTCGTAAACAGGCTCTCTTTCCACTGGCTTGCCTCCCTCTAAATCTGAAAGGAGCTGGGCTTTCTCATTTTTCTTGCTGACTACCCATCCGTAGTCTCCACCACCTATTTCAATAGTATCACCGGACGATGTCTTGAATGAGCGTTTGCGGCCGAAGGTATTGTACTTGGAAGCAAGCTGCTGGACATATTTAGTGACCTTGGCATCATCTATGCTTACGCTGCCGTCATCTGAGATGCTTAGCATATCAAGGATTTTGGCTGAGTCAAGCTTCTCATCGGCACCTTCAATTTTGTATGTGACGGTTGAAGCAGTGTATTTGTCGAGAGCCTCTTTTTCATTTTTGATTGTATCGCTTTCCTTTGTGATTTTTGGAGCTTCATAACAGTCATCACTTAAGGTAAGCTTTGGAAGCTCGTTGTCCAGGGCGTCCTTTACCTCGGCAAGGATGCTGTCATATATCGGCTTGCAGCCTTTTTTCTCTTCAATCACATTGTATTCGCCGTCTTTTATCTCGATATGGGCATCCTCCGGATTTTCAATGTAGTCATCACTGAAAATATCAAGAGCCTTGAGCTTTTCCGCCAAAGTGGCATCGTCATATTTGGACGAACCCTTTAGAGTATAGTTTTGAGCTTTGAAGAGACTGACAGGCCATGTAAAAGCATTCTGGCTTTTTAGGATTTGCTCCTCGTCACCGTTTGAGACATATTCATAGGAAAAATCAGGTCCCTTAAGTGAAAAGCTGTTGCCTTTTCTGTCAGTGATTGTGAGCAGATAGTCGCGGCTTAGGGCTGTATTTTTTTCTAATGCCTCTTTTGCGGTTTTCCCTGCGTATTTTACAGAGTTAATCTTTGTGTTGAACAGATAGTGGCTGCTAAAATAAAAGGCAAAGCCAAGATAAACGGCCAAAAGCACACCAAGCACAACGGCGCAGGTTATAAGCACTTTTTTCTTCATGTAAATCGACCTCCTTGGAGATATGCTGGTGCTGCCCACACCGGGGTGTAGGCGGCAGCTAAAATCAGTTACATTTGTGAAGATGTGACACATCCATATAGTCAGGCAGACCATTCTTGTAGGCTACAGCGGTTTCTCCCTGAATAAGTGGTTTTAAGTATTCGATAAGCTCAGGCTTCACATCATTGCCCGCATCATTGATCCACTCTCTTGGCACAGACTTGGCCTCGTTTGCGATATCCTTGATAGCAGAATATGTGTATTCCACCTGATAAGGATTATTTGAGATGCGCTTTAAGCATACCATTGATGCGGTCACACCCTCTGCTGCAATAGTGACACCCTTTTTACCCTGAGCAAAAGATTCCTCGATATCGGTTAATGATGCAAGATGTGAGGCACAGCGCTGGAGCACATTTACCTCTACAGAGCGCACCTTGACACCGATGTTTTCCTTTACGATGAACTCAAGAGCTTTTCCGGCACCGCTTAGCTGCTGGTGTCCGAACTGGTCACATGCGGCCTTTGATGATGTAATGTATGAGCCGTCTGCGTCATGTATTCCTTCGGATACGGCAACTATTACATTGTTAGTGTGCGCAAGGGCTTCTTTTATATCGGCAACAAATTTGTCCTTGTCGAAATCCACCTCAGGCAGATAGATGAACTGAGGCGCTGTATTGTACTCATTACGTGCGAGAGCGGAAGCGGCAGTGAGCCATCCTGCGTCACGTCCCATGATTTCAACGATTGTCACACTCTTAACAGCATAGATAAAGGTATCATGGGCTATCTCAAGCATGCTTGATGCGATATATTTGGCGGCAGAGCCAAATCCCGGAGTGTGGTCTGTCATGCACAGATCATTGTCGATGGTCTTTGGAATCCCTATAATTTTCACATCACTGTTGATTTTTTTTGCATAATCGGATAACTTTAATACGGTATCCATCGAATCATTTCCACCGATGTAAAAGAAAGCTTTTATGGAAAGCTTATCGAACTGGTGGAAGATGTATACATATGGTGAATCATCATCCTTGTAATCAGGGAGTTTGTGGCGGCATGAGCCAAGATACATGGCAGGTGTGGTCTTGAGTTTTTCAAGATTAGCATCATCTGCAAAAATATCTGACAGATTGAGATAATTCTCATTTAATATGCCGAGTATTCCGTTTACGGCGCCATAGCAGATATCGTATTTCTCAGAGCTTTTTACTCCTGCGATGACTCCTGCAAGGCTTGCGTTGATTGCAACAGTTGGGCCGCCTGACTGGGCGACGATACAGTTTGACTGATTCATTGTAATCTCCTTATTGTGTATTTTAACTATTCTCTTCTGTAAGAATAGTTATGATATAATTTGAAAATGACTACTGAAGGCGCATGGCATATGCACCGCATAATCATATAGATTGTAGTATCAAACATTATTTTTAGCAAGGGTTAAAATGAAAAATATGAATAAATACGAGAATTGCTTATTGTGTCCCAGAAAATGTGGCATAAACAGAAGCACCGGACAAACAGGCGTATGTGGCGTTTCATCTGAAATAAAGGTGGCGCGAGCAGCGCTTCATTACTGGGAGGAGCCGTGCATATCAGGAAAAAGAGGAAGCGGGGCAGTTTTTTTCTCAGGCTGCAGCCTGCACTGCGTGTTCTGCCAGAACAGGGAGATTTCTGACGGAAAAGCGGGAAAGCTAATCAGTAAAGAGAGGCTGAGTGATATCTTTATGGAACTTGCTGACAAAGGCGCAAATAATATCAATCTGGTCACACCGGGGCAGTATATCCCTGATATAGTGTGGGCGGTAAACGATGCAAAAAGCCGCGGCATGAAGCTTCCTATTATATACAATACGAGCGGATATGAAAATGTGACAGAGCTAAAGCTGCTTGAGGGTATAGTGGATGTGTATCTTCCGGATTTTAAATATATGGACAGTACGCTTTCGGCAAGGTATTCAAGGGCAAAAGATTATCCGTCTGTCGCAAAGAAGGCGCTTTCAGAGATGGTCAGGCAGCAGCCGGATGTCGTGATTGACGATGCGACAGGACTCATACAAAAGGGAGTTATTGTGCGACAGCTTCTACTGCCGGGACATGTGAATGATGCAAAGGCTGTACTTAAGTACCTGTATGATACATATCATGATCACGTATATATAAGCATGATGAGCCAGTTTACGCCGATTGCACTAAAGGATTATCCTGAGATAAACCGCACAGTGACAAGGAGAGAGTATGAAAGGCTTGTTGACTATGCCCTCGAAATAGGAATCACGAATGCATTTATACAGGAGGGTGACGTGGCAAAGGACAGCTTCATTCCCGCATTTGACTGTGAGGGAGTATAATATTTACCGTTTTTCTTAATAAAATAGTAAGAATTGGCAGGCAAAAATGACTGGATTTTGTGACGCCGGTGTAGTACTATGGTTATGTGATATTTTTTAGCTGTGAAGGTACTGAACAGTTACGATATTTTGTTATTACTCACATCCCGGTGTGACAGACGATAATGTTTTTAATCACACAGGATACATCATTCAATAGAGGATACAGTGATGAAAAATATAGAAGAACAGCAGATAATAATTGAATGTCCGAATACTATCTTTCATCTATACATTGACAGTGAGGATGAGCTTTCAAAGGTTAAGGTGTTTATGAACAATATGAAGAATGTTGATTCGATAAGTCTGCATGATATATACAACTGGTGCAACAGACAGCATGTGCAGTACACGACGACATTTAATTATGACAGTAAAATGACCTTGACAGAAATGATAAAATCCTACATATTTTACTTCAGACAGAAGCTTAGATATGTAAATAATAGTGATAGGATGATAGAAACATGAGATACCCTGAATTTCTAAAGGATAGAGGAACAATAGGCTTTGTGGCGCCTTCGATGGGATGTACAACAGAGCCGTACAGGAGTGCCTTTGACAATGCCATTAAAAGGTTTCACAGCATGGGTTATAAGACGATAGAGGGACCTAACTGCAGGTGCGACAGTGGCATAGGTATCAGCAATACACCTAAGAAGTGCGCAGAAGAGCTGAACGAGAGCTATGCTTCTGTTGACAGTGATGTGCTTATATCCTGTGGTGGTGGCGAGCTGATGTGCGAGGTAGTGCCTTATATTGATTTTGAGCGCGTGAAGCAGTCAAAGCCGAAATGGTACATGGGCTATTCCGACAACACGAATTTCACATTTTTGGAGGCTACTATTGCAGATACAGCAGGTATTTACGGGCCGTGTGCGGGCAGCTTTGGCATGGAGGTGTGGCATGAGTCACTTACCGATGCATTTAATCTGCTTTGTGGCAGGAAGCTTTCATTTACCAATTACCCTATGTGGGAGAAGGAATCGATAAAGGATGAGAATGCTCCGTTTGTGGGCTACAACCTGACTGAAAAGTCGTGTATCAGCTCTATTCCTGCGGTGGCAAAGGAAAGCAGGCTTACCATGAGAGGCAGGCTGCTTGGTGGCTGCATGGATTGTCTTATTAATCTGCTTGGTACATCGTTTGACCATGTAAGGGAATTTAATGAGCGCTACAGTGATGATGGTATCATATGGTTCCTTGAGGCTTGTGACCTTAATGTGATGGGCATGAGAAGGGCTATGTGGCAGATGAAAAATGCAGGATGGTTTTCAAATGTAAAGGGCTTTCTTATCGGACGCCCGGCGCACTTCGGAGAGGAAATGTTTGGCATAGACCACAGACAGGCGCTTTCATCACTGCTTAGAGAGTTTAATGTGCCAATCATCATGGATCTGGATATAGGTCATATGTCGCCGATGATGCCTGTGATATGCGGAAGCATGGCAGATGTCAGCTTCGACGGAAGCAACTTTACAATTTCGTATGATATAGAGCAGTAGATTGGAGGAAAAATGATTAGATTAATAAAGAAAAAAGCAAAGAGTATTGTATGTAGCGTGCTTGCTGCGGTGACACTGTTTACGATGAATCCGGCAGTATTTGCAACAGAGATAGCTACGCAGACTGATACAGTTTCAAGCGTCGATGTATCAGGCAGTGACAGCAGTGACGCAGCTGATAAGAGTAACACAGACAGTACTGCAGACAGCACAACGACAGCCGGCAGTGAGGCAAACGACAAGGTGACCATCAGCAAAAATGATAAGCCATACTTAAGTCTTGGAGCAGACCTCACACCGGATCAGAGAGCGACAGTGCTTGGATTTATGGGAATCGAGCTCACTGATCTGGACAATTACGATGTGGTCTATGTAAATAATGATGAGGAGCACAAGTACCTCGATTCATACATCAGCAAGAGCGAGATTGGCACAAGGTCACTTTCCTCAGTACTCATTACAGAGGATAAAAAGGGTGCGGGTCTTAGTGTTTCCACGCACAATATCAATTACTGTACGGTAGGAATGTACAAGAATGCGCTTGCCACAGCAGGCATAGCTGATGCTAAAATCATAGTCGCAGGACCTTTCCCTATTTCCGGAACGGCAGCACTTGTAGGCACACTAAAGGCATACGAGGAGATGACAGGCAAGAAGCTTGACGACAAGGTGACAGACGCAGCGATGGATGAGCTTGTCACAACAGGAGAGCTCAACAAGAGCATTGACGGCGATTCGCAGGATATCGAGGCAATGATTGCAGACCTAAAGAAGCAGCTTGCCGATGGAAGGCTCAAGGATGAGAGCCAGATAAAGGATGCGATAAAGGAGGCTGCAAAGGATTACGACCTGAAGCTTTCTGATGATGATATTGCAAAGCTGACATCGCTTCTTATGAAGCTTAAGGATGCCAATATCGACTGGGATTCAGTCATCAACCAGGCACAGGACTGGGCATCAAAGCTTGGCGATAAGATAAATGACCCGGGCTTCTGGGAAAAGCTTGGCAACTTTTTCATGGATTTATGGGATAAGATAAAATCCCTGTTCAGCTAGAAAAGCTACAGGAGACAGTAAGAATAAGCAGAATATGAATCAGGCAACTCCCTGAAACGTAAGCATGAGCTGCACGTTGAAGGGAGTTTTTTAATTAATAAAAAAATAATAAATTTCTGCCGAATACATTGATACAAAGGTCATATTCTATTATAATTAAATGGATAATGGATTAATGTAAACAATGCACATAAGAAAGATGGGATTTGATGATAAAGATAAATAAATTTCTGGCAGCCTCTGTCGTTACATTGTCATTAGCCGCATGTGACCTGGCACCATACAGCAGCATAGCAGTCTATGCGGATCAGGCGGCTAAGGTTGTGTGTGATGAGAGATACTGGGTAGCGGCGAGAAGCGGACCGGGCACAGAGTATGAGCTGGAGCACAAGCTTTCAAACGGCAAGGATATTACTATTCTTGAGCAGACCACAGGTGCAGACGGCAAAGTGTGGTACAAGGCGAAGTACAATCTGGCAGCAAATAATGAGGAGTGTGTCAGCTATATCAGGTCTGATTTTGTATCAGCAGGTACCGGCACAGCTGCATCAGACAATGCGCAGTCAGCGAATGCGTCGACAGACACCGGCAATGCGGATGCCATACAGCAGAATAATGAGGAGCAGCTTGCCCTTGCAACCGCATCGGGAGCATATGCTACAGGTACGATTACCGGCGGCAATGTGTATGTCCGCAATGCAGCAGGCACATCCGGCACTACCAAGGTTGTCTCACTCAACTGGAACCATCAGGTTGACATAATTGGAGAGACCAGGGTAAACGGTGTGGTCTGGTATAATGTCAAGGGTACTTTAAACGGCAAGGCATTTACGGGCTGGACTATCAGTACATACATAAAGGTGACATACAATAATAGCGGAGACAATACTGATTTTGTCACGGCTATGAAGAATGCAGGCTTTCCTGACAGCTATATTCCAAACCTTACAGCTCTTCACAATAAGTATCCAAGCTGGACATTTGAGGCTGTAAATACAGGTTTGAATTGGGATACGGTGATTGAAAATGAAAGTGTAAACGGACTTAATCTGGTATCCAAATCAGCAGACAATGCCAAGAAATCCACAGCTGCCGGAGCATATAACTGGTCAACAAATACGTGGGTTGAGTACGAACCGGGATGGGTGTCAGCAAGCAGTGCCTATATTGCTTATCTCATGGATCCAAGGAATTTTCTTGATGAGACCAATATTTTTCAGTTTCAGAGTCTGGCATACAGTCCGAATGAGGCACTTGAAGGTGTCAAGTCCATAGTAAAAGGCACATTTATGGAGGGAACAAAGACCTATTCCAACAATGGTGAGAAAATCAATTATGCAAGCACATTCATGGATGTGGCAAAGAGCAGTGGAGTAAGTGCATACCATATAGCATCGCGTATAAAGCAGGAGCAGGGACAAAAGGGAACGAGCCCTCTTATTTCGGGTACATATTCCGGATACGAAGGATATTATAATTATTTTAATTTTAGTGCAACCGGAAACACGAAGGATAAGATTTATAAAAATGGTCTGTCTTTTGCCAAGAAGCAGGGCTGGAATACAAGAGTAAAGTCCATAAGCGGCGGAGCTGTAAAGGTGGGCAGCAATTATATAAATAAGGGTCAAAATACACTGTATTTTGAGAAGTTTAATGTAGTAAATACAAGCTCGCTGTATTTCCATCAGTACATGGGCAATGCCACAGCAGCTCTTACTGAGGGACAGAGTCTGGCTAAAGGATATTCAGACAAGAATCAGGCTTTTGTATTTAAAATACCTGTATACAACAATATGCCATCGTCAGCAGTGGGCTTCGATAAAGCTGGCGATACCAATAACTATCTGCAGTCCCTTGCGATAAGCGGGGTAGCACTCACACCGGCATTTAATGGAGCGACAACAAGCTATTCTGCAGTTGTTTCAAATGCTATAAGCTCAGTGACGGTTTCGGCAGATGCAGTTTCAGGAAACAGTGGCGTTTCAGGCACAGGAAGCTATTCTCTTGCTGTCGGAAATAATACAATTAAGGTATATTGCAAGTCGCAAAGCGGTGATACAAGAACATACACTATAAATATAAACAGGCAGGCGGCATCTGCAAATAATGCAGGTGGCAATAATAATCAGAACAATAATAACCAAAATAATACTGATGTAAACATAACATCAGGTAAATACAGTATAGGTACTTATATTACAGGCATTGAGCCTGGAACCGGTGCAGCTGATTTTGTGAAGAATATAGCAGTATCAGCATCAGGTACTGTAAAGCTTCTGACAAGCTCAGGCTCAGAAAACAGCGGAAAGATTGCAACAGGCAATAAAGTGGCTGTTTATGATGCTTCAGGTAATCTGAAAAAGACATACGATATTGTTATATATGGAGATATCAATGGTGATGGTGCTGTAAATGCTCTTGATATGATTAAGCTCAACAGACATATTTTAGGAAAGGGAACACTCACAGGTGCTTATCTGGAGGCAGCTGATGCTAACAGAAAGCGTGATGGTGGAAATGCCCTTGATATGATAATCATGAACAGACACATACTGGGCAAATCAAAGATATCGCAGAATTAGAAATGTGAGGAAAGATATGAAGAAATTATTTGGATGTATATTATCACTTGTTGTGGCAGTGATGCTTGTTTTCACACCTGCCGAGCATGTATATGCGCAGGGACTTGGTCTCAGTGTCAGCTCAAGCTCTATAGCTGTTGGAAAAACAGTTAAGGTGACTGTTTCCATGCCGTCCGGATATTTTGGTACTGTAGTTATCTCAAGCTCTGACGAGGGAGTACTGAGTAACGGAGGAGATGGTGTGGCCAATATTGGTGACGCCGCAGGATATCCCACATCGCAGTCATTTTCATTTACGGCGAAGGCTGCAGGAAGCTGCACTATAAAGGCATATTGTACAGTTGTAGGAGATGCAGAGGGTAACGATGCCGGAGGTACAATTACCGGTGCCAGCACGAAGGTGACGGTAAAAAGTGCTTCATCAAACAATGATTCAAACAGCAACAAGGATAACAAGGACAATTCCGGCAGCAATACCGGCAATGACAACAATGCGAATAAAGATAATGAAAACAAAGAGGAAAAGAAATCCTCAAATGCATCTCTTGGTTCGCTTGTTATCTCAGCAGGTACGCTTTCCCCTGAGTTTTCTGCTGCGACAAAGGATTACACAGCTACAGTAGATTACAGCTGTTCAAGCCTTGCGGTTACAGCAAATCCGGCTGATTCCAAGGCGAGTGTGACATCCGTCACAGGAAATGATTCACTTGAGGTTGGAGAGAATACGGTCAGCGTTGTTGTGACAGCAGAGGACGGCAGCACAAGCACATACAATATAGTTGTTACCAGAAGAGCCGAGGATGATCCGGAGAATGCAGATAAGCAGGATAACTGGAAGAAGTTCGATATAAATGGCACAGAGTGGACTATGGTAAATGACATTCCGGAGGATGTTGTTCCTGAAGGCTTTGAGCACTCAAAGACAGTGATTGACGGACTTGAATACAATACCCTTCATGGAACCTTTGGTGATATCACGCTTGTGTATTTACAGTCGGAAAGCGGCAATGGGCTTTTTGTATATGATGCAGCACAGAATGCGGCATATGAGTTTGTCCGTATCAATTCAGAGTCACATTTTATAGTGGTTTTACTGCCTAAGGTGGATGATGTGCCTGAGGGATATAATGAGATATCGCTCTCCATAGAGGGCAAGGGTGTGGCAACAGCCTACCAGACCAAAGTCGAAAAAACCGATGATCAGACAAAGGATTTTTACCTCGTATACGCTATGAATGACAATGGTGAGAGTGGCTGGTACACATATGATAGCGTAGATGGCACATATATGAGAACCAAGCTCAGTACACCTACAGTGGCACAGGAGGAAAACGATACAACAAAGAGTGAGCTTGTCCCGGGAATTGCCAATAAATATCTTGTTTTAGCTGCAATACTGGTTCTTATTATCATTATTCTGTTACTGTTGCTTATTGTATCAGCTGTGAAAAACAGAAAATATAAGGCAATGGACTATCATGATGACGATGATGATGTAGATGATGCTGCAGAAGATGTATCAAATGAAGCTTTGGAAGAAACAACTGATGAAACTGCGGACGAGATAGCAGATGAGCTGGAAGAAGAGGTTACAGAAGAGCCGTTAGATGAAGTGGCAGAAGAAGCGGCAGAAGAGTCGGTGGATGAAGTGGCAGGAGAAGCGGCAGAAGAGTCGGCAGGTGAAGCCGCAGAAGAAACAGCAGATGAAGCTGTAGAAGAGCCGGCAGATGAGGTCGCAGAAGAAACAGCGGAAGGTGCTGCAGATGAGCAAAAGATGGCTACGGATGAAAATATATCAAATGCATCCTATGTCGGAAGAACCGTAGAAATTACACCTGATTTTAAGAAAGCTGTTGAGAATGAAAACTCTGAGTTTGATTTAAAAGACGATTCAAGGCAGGAAAACGTTTCTGACACAGAAAACGATGCTGATGAGGATGCTTTAAAGAATCAGGTTCAAATGGCACTTGATGGTTTTGTCAATGAGGGAAATAAGCCGTCTGAGACTATAGACAGCAGTGCAAAGGATGACAATGAAGATGACAGCGAAGATGATGATTTACAGTTCATCGACTTAAATTAGTGAATATGACTGGAGGATATGACTTGAAACCATATACAAGTAAGGCTAAAAAAGCAATAGATTTGGCTGCACGTATATCAAAGAAAATGAATTACAGCTATGTTGGAACAGAGCACATACTGGCTGGCCTTATAAAAGAGGGCACCGGTGTGGCAGCTGAGGTTCTAACAGCCTGCAATGTGGAATATGATAAGCTTATTTCGATGATTGAAGACCTGATTTCACCGGGGGATAACATCGAAGTGATGGACAGGGATGGCTATTCACCAAGGACACAGAGAGTATTGGAGCGTGCATCGGAGGAAGCCGATAGATTTGAGTGCAATGAGATAGGTACAGAACACTTGCTGATGGCTATAGTACTGCAGGGAGACTGTGCAGCTGCAAGACTTTTAAACACCATGGGTGTTAACAGTCAGAAGATGTTTATAGATATTCTTGGTGCGATGGGTGAGGATCCGTCTGCATACAGGGATCTGATGAAAAGCTACAGTACATCATACAATTCTGCGACTCCTGTATTAGATCAGTATTCCAGAGATTTGACAGATATGGCAGAGGCAGGGCTTCTTGACCCTGTTATAGGCAGAAAAAAGGAGATGGAGCGCGTTATCCAGATACTTTGCCGCCGTGGCAAAAACAATCCATGTCTGATTGGAGAGCCGGGAGTGGGCAAGACCGCTATAGTAGAAGGACTTGCGCAGGATATAGTCAGTGGCAATGTTCCGGATATTCTTTTGGGAAAGAGACTGGTTTCACTTGATATGTCCGGGCTTGTAGCCAAATCAAAGTATCGTGGTGAGTTTGAGGAGCGTATCAAGAAGGTGATAAGCGAGGTTTCAAATGCCAAAAATGTACTGCTTTTCATTGATGAGCTTCACACTATAATAGGTGCAGGAGGAGCAGAAGGCTCGTTAGATGCATCTAACATATTAAAGCCTGCGCTTGCCAGAGGCGAGGTACAGGTAATCGGCGCCACTACCATAGAAGAGTACCGCAAATACGTGGAAAAGGATGCTGCGCTTGAGCGCCGTTTCCAGCCGGTGATGGTTGAGGAGCCTGGTGTGGATGAGACAATAGAGATACTCACAGGATTAAAGGGACTCTATGAGAAGCATCATGGTGTCATCATAACAGATGAGGGTGTGAAAGCAGCAGTAAACCTTTCTGCACGATATATAAATGACAGATTTTTACCTGATAAGGCGATAGACCTGATGGATGAAGCGGCAGCCAGGATAAGGCTTAAGAATCTGACATCATCTGACGAGCTGCTTACTCTGAAAAAAGAGATAACAGATAAGCAGAACCAATTGGAAAATGCTTTATCGAAAGGAGATCTCGCAGCTGCCGGCGCGCTTATGTCAGAAAAGGAAGTACTTGAAAATAAACAGCAGAAGCTTATGAGAAAGAACCGTCGCACAGGAGCCAAAAATCAGCCTGTAGTCGGCGAAAATGAGATAGCGGATGTAGTATCGGGATGGACCAAAATACCTGTAAATAGGCTTACAGAGTCAGAGGCAGGACGACTTGCAAAGCTTGAACAGATACTTCACAAGCGTGTAATAGGACAGGAGGAGGCTGTTTCTGCTGTCGCAAAGGCAGTCAGACGAGGCCGTGTTGGTTTAAAGGATCCTAAGAAGCCGATTGGCTCATTCCTGTTTTTGGGACCGACAGGAGTAGGTAAGACGGAGGTGTCAAAGGCACTTGCTGAGGCTGTCTTTGGCAAAGAAGATGCTATGATACGTGTTGACATGTCAGAGTACATGGAAAAGCATAGTGTTTCAAAGATGATAGGTTCACCACCGGGATATGTGGGCCATGAGGAGGGCGGACAGCTCTCAGAGAAGGTCAGACGCAATCCTTTTTCTGTTATACTGTTTGATGAGATAGAAAAAGCACATCCTGATGTGTTCAATATACTTTTACAGGTGCTTGATGATGGCAGAATCACTGATTCACAGGGGCGCACGGTTGATTTCAAGAATACAATAATCATCATGACATCAAATGCAGGAGCTTCTTCTATTATAGAACCAAAGCGCCTTGGCTTTGGCGCTGGTGAGGATGAAAAGCAGGATCACGAGCGTATGAAGAACAGTGTCATGGAGGAGGTCCGCCGTATATTTAAACCTGAGTTTTTGAACCGAATCGACGAGACTATTGTATTTAGAGCTCTCAACAAGGATGACATGAAGCATATAGTGACACTTCTTGTAAAGGAGCTTAAGAAACGCTGTAAAGAACAGCTTGATATAGAGCTCACAGTGCGCGACAGTGCAAAATCCTTTATCGTGGATAAAGCCTATGACAGAAAATATGGCGCAAGACCTCTTAAACGAAAACTTCAGGAGGAGATTGAAGACCGTATGTCAGAGGATATTATTACCGGCAAAATTAAGCGCGGCAATAAGGTAATAATTTCTACGAAAAACAAACAAATTTCATTGACTGTTGAGTAGAATTGGATTTATAATTAATATATCAATATAGCTACGGGAGGATAAAAATGGCTGTAATAAGTGAATTAATCCGTACTGAGGAAAACGGAAAGCTCAGCTTCGGAGATTATACATTGGCTGCAAAGGCAAAGCTTGACAATTTTGAGAAGGATGGAGATATCTACAAGGTAAAGACCTTTAAGGAGATTACAAAGCTCGAAAGAAACGGACTCTTTGTATACGAGTCTGTTCCGGGAACAGCGGTTATGGATTTCGAGGAGACTGCTGATACAGTGACATTTACTGTGGAGGGACCTGAGGATGCTCAGATTACTCTTGGCCTTGAAGAGGAGACAGAGTACGAAATTGATATAGCTGGAGCTGTTGCAGGTACTATGAAGACAAATCTCGGCGGCAAGCTCAGCTTAAGCGTAGAGCTTGAGGGTGTTGATTCAGTCGATATCAAAGTATCAAGAAAATAGAGCATATTTTTAGCCCGGTGAAAGCCGGGCTTTTTGTATTTTATAAAGGAGAACAATATGGCAAAAGGAAAGACCTCTGTATTTTTCTGCCAGGAATGTGGTTATGAATCGGCAAAATGGATGGGACAGTGCCCGGCCTGTAAGGAATGGAATACATTTGTAGAGGAAACCGTAGATAAAAAGTCGATAAGCTCGTCGGGAAAAGTAAAAAAAGAATCAAAGGCGGCACAGGTTCTGCCTCTTTCGGCAGTAAAAAGCGAGAAAGAGGAGCGTATAGTGACAGGTATAGCCGAGTTTGACAGAGTGCTTGGTGGAGGAATTGTGAGGGGTTCACTTGTGCTTGTGGGAGGAGATCCGGGTATAGGAAAATCCACGCTTCTACTTCAGGTATGCAGGGAACTTTCACAAAAAAAGGTGCCATTACTTTATGTGTCAGGTGAGGAATCCCTGCATCAGATAAAGATGCGTGCCGACAGACTTGGCGATTTTACGGATTCACTGGAGCTTTTATGTGAGACAAGTCTTGATATAGCAAAGGACGTGATTCAGCGAAAAAAACCGGAGGTTGTTGTAATAGATTCCATCCAGACTATGTACAATGAGGAGATAGCGTCGGCACCGGGCAGTGTCTCACAGGTCAGGGAGACAACCGGAGTGCTTATGCAGCTTGCAAAGACTCTGGGTATTTCTGTTTTTATAGTAGGACATGTGACAAAGGATGGTGCGGTTGCGGGGCCGAGGACGTTGGAGCATATGGTTGATACTGTGCTTTATTTTGAGGGTGACAGGTATGAGTCGTACAGGATACTTAGAGGCGTTAAGAACAGATTTGGTTCGACCAATGAGATAGGCGTATTTGAAATGAAGGCGGAGGGACTTGTTGAGGTGGAAAATCCGTCGGAGTATATGCTTAGCGGTAAGCCCGAGGGAGCATCAGGATCAATTGTCACATGTTCCATAGAGGGAAGCCGTCCGATACTTCTCGAGATACAGGCTCTTGTATGTCACAGCTTTTTTAATAATCCAAGGCGTACAGCAAATGGTACAGATTATAATAAAGTAAATCTACTCATGGCGGTCCTTGAAAAAAGAGCCAACCTGTCACTGTCAGACTGTGACGCTTATGTGAATATAGCAGGCGGTATAAGGATGAACGAACCGGCGATAGACCTTGGGATAGTGCTTGCAATCGCATCAAGCAAAAAGGATATTATAGTGCGTGAGGATACCATATGCTTTGGAGAGGTGGGCTTAAGCGGAGAGGTACGCGGAGTTACCATGTCCGAGCAGCGTGTGGCTGAGGCAAAGAAGCTTGGCTTTAAAAAGTGTATTGTTCCCAAAGTGTGTCTTGCAGGAGTGTCGCATATTAGTGGAATTGAGATTGTCGGTGTGGCAAATATCAAGGAAGCGATAGAGGCTGTCAGATAGTAATTGTGAGAATTGTATATAATAAACAGACAATTTAGAAAATTTGTATTTTTTAAGATAGTTTTACTACTTTAATTAATTGCAGTAAATCCGTTGACATATGTGTGCCGGGATGATATTATATCAAAGCTGACTCGCGGGACACATTGAGTTGTAGAGCTTGTGAGTTACATTTTACAGACATGACTTTATAGATACTGCTTTGAAAATAAGTTGAAA
>ULMN01037760.1_pt1 | contig 20954 bp, 10 predicted proteins | sample 1951671 | NCBI WGS metagenome assembly ULMN01 (sample SAMEA4835552, study PRJEB28245) | human gut metagenome | biome: gut microbiome; material: fecal sample | place: Denmark | collected 2008 | reverse complement strand
AGAGCAACAAGAATGTTGTTTACGCCGCGGAAAACGATTTCTCTTTTGCCGTCCTGCGCGGTGATGTATTTGCCGATATCGGAGCCGTGGTCTGCAACATAGCTGTCAACATCGGAAACAAGCAGATTCATAAGGGTTTCAATAATTTCCGAAACCATATCGCTGCTGCCGAGGTCCGAAGCGGAAGCGCCTGCAAGCATCTTATCAACGGCATAAATGTTAAGGATAACGGGAACATGATCAAGCTTATTGCCGTCATTATCGTATTTAGTGCCGTTTGCGCCTGTTGTGGGCGTGCCGTAAACATAATTTGTTTCGTTTGTTGTGTCTACATTATAATAGGTATAGGTGTAGCTGTTATCGCCGTTGAGCCAGTGAAGCAATGTGGGAAGCACTTCATTGAGGTTCCAGCCGATTTGGCCGATACCCGTGGGGCTGCCCGTTGCCTGAGTAAGCTTTTTATCGTTAAGCAGGTTTGCAACAATGCCGTTGATCTGGCCGTAGTACATATCGCCGTCTTGGTTAAAGAGCAGGGGAACAAGTACATCGTCAAGAACAACAACGATAACGGGAAGAAGCTCGAATATTGTTTTAACCGGGTCATCTGCAAGCTTCTTGTAAATGTCGGTAACCTTTTCAAGCAATGTGTCAAGTGTAAGCGAATCGGTAAGGTTTGCGATAATGTCTTTTGCGATTGCATAGATATTTAGCGAAACACCGGGGATACCGGTTCTTACATAATCAACATAGCCGTTGATGTTTGCGTTTACGATTTCGATTGCAAGATCGTTATCGGGCTTAACCGCATTCCAATCATAGCTTTCTGTGATTGTGGGCACAACCTCTTTTGAAGTTATGAATTCAAGATAGCTTTCAAAAATATATTGCGCGTGATTACCGGCAACATTCATTGCATCGGTAATATTTTCTTCTGTGCCGTCCCACTCTTTGATTGCCGCAAGCGGAATGCTTGAGAATATTTCGTTTGTAAGATAGAATTTAACGAAGTTTGAAAGGCTGTCGTCTGCCTTAACAGCAGGAACGGAACCTACGCCGTTAACAAATTCGTCCGCCGTGATAGCGGTAATATCCGTTGTGCCCTTATTGGCAAGAACATTTTCAATTCTTGATTTGATTGCCGCAAAATCGCTTGCCGTGAAGCCCTTTTGATACATCCAAGTGGTGTATTGGGAGCCTTGAGGTTCATTCGAGAAAACATTTGCGGAAACATTTTCACACCATACAAAGTTAGTGTCAAAAAGAGCATACCAGAAGGAGTCCTCGCTTGCATTTTCGGGAGCGCCGGTTATCTCTGCAAAAACACTGTACGGTAAGTCGTCTCTCTTACATGCGTCAATGAAGTATTCGCCGGGTGCGATGGTGACATCTGCATTGCCGTTATCGGAAACGGTGATTGCCTCGCCGCTGATATCGGTGAGAACCTTTGAAAGAATTGCGTTTGCACTTCTGATCGGTTGGTTGTAATACCAATAAGCAGCTTCGGCAAGAGACGGATTTGCGCTGATGGGAGCGTTTACCGCTTTGCAAAGCTCAACAACCTTATTGATAAATGCCGCAACATTGCTGTCGCTCGAAGCATTGATGTCTGTAAGCTTTGTGCCCTTGAAGGAGTCGCCGTTTGCAACTATTTTCTTTGCCTCTGTTAAAGAAGCCGGAATAGCGGTAAGCTGTGCGCCGCATGCGTTTAAAACATCGCTTGCTTGGCTGAGCTCTGATCTGCCGAATGAAGGTGCGTTCAAAATATAGGGTGCATAGAACGAAACGGAAACCTGGCTTGCAAAGCTGTTTTCCTGGAAAGCATTGCTGCCGATAATATTCGTTCTTACATATTCCTCTGCCGCTGCAAAATCGGAATTTACGGAAGTTTTTGCAGCATCGTAAGCCTTGCTGAATGCCAAAATAAGCGGCTTAAGAACGTCTTTAGTGTCGTTGCAATATTTCTTTAAGTCTTTATTATCCGCATTTGCATTATCCATGCAGAATTTATAAAGGCTCCAAATGCTCATTGCAGCGTCATCGTCGGCAAGATAAGTATATTGCGCATAAACAAGGCGCATTGCTCTTTCCTTATCTTGGTCTGCCAAATCCGAGCGAATTGCGCCGGCATCCAAAAGAACGGCTTTGATAACCTCGTCGGAATCGCCGTTGCTGCCGCTCATAAGCTGGATAAGCGTTGGTGAAAGCTGCGCCAAAAGCTCATAAATAGGCTTTTCGGAAGCGCAAACCGCATCTACGTCAACGCCGAGATCGGTGAGCTTGCCATCTTTGTTGATAAGCTTAATGATTTCGGGAGCGTAGGTGTTGACAAGGTTGTTAAGCGATTCATATGTGATATCTACCGCTTTACCCTCGTCGGTAACATAGGTGAAAACATCGTCGCTCTTGTCGGCGGCAAATGCACTCATGCCGACGGAGCAGGTTGTTACCACCATTACCACAGCCAAAAACAGGCTGAGTAATCGTTTGCTCGTTTTCATAATCATCTCTCCTTTTTTATGATTTGGGAACATAAACATGCCCTCAGTAAGCGCACGGGTATTTGCTTGGCAAAGCAGTTTGTGAACGAAGTGTTAACAAATCGCCTTGCAGGGCGCAAAATGCCCACACGCACGAACAATACACTATATTTATACCAAATATAAAAGCGGAAGTCAACACTTTTTTTGAATTTTTTAACAAACTGTGAACAAACAGCGGCGATTATATGTAAATCATTTCCTAAAATGGGCCATTTTTTGACCTGTCTTTCGTTATGCCTGCATAAAAACGGCGTTCAAAACAAGATATTTTCGGGCAAGTAAAACGCCCTGCCGAAATTGTTGATTTTTGAAAAATATTGTTGAAAAATATACAAGATGTTGTTGTGTAAAGGGTTTTGCATTTACGAAAACTACCCTCTGTAATGGGTTACGAAATTGTTACATAGTAAATTTTTTGTAAGAAATCTATGAACAAATTGTAAATTTTTCAGTGTTTAATTTGCACAAAATCGCACTTGTAATTTCGTAAAAACTGCTGAAAAGTTCGTTTCGACTTTGTTCGTGTTGACTTTTTTATTGCCTTGTGTTTTAATATTTAATGAATGGAGTAATATTCGTTTTTGTAAACACCTGTTCACATTCGGTGCGCCGCAACGCACGCTTCCGCTCTGTTCGGATTGCCCGTAGGTCAGAGAGTCGGTGTGTGAACATTCTATGAATAAAACTTCATTGTGTTTAAAATTTTCACGGAGGTAAAAATTGTGAAAACAAAATTTGGCAAGAAATTGCTTGCTTTGTTTCTTGCAGTTCTGATGGCGCTCACTGCTTTCACAGGCGCCTTCTCAGCCTATGCGGCCTCCGCCGACCCTTCTTATCATGACGATGCACTTAAGGCAAATGCCTTGGCTTGGGTTGAGCTCACGGACGAGCAAACCTGCGCGGCTCTTCTTGATTATGTGGACGACATTCTTTACGATCTTAAAATGCCCGTTTCACTCAGCGGAAACTATGTTGTAGTTTCCGTTAATTTAAACGGCACGCTCGACAGTGTCAGCGGTCTTCTTGATATAGTTGATCAGCTTAAACCCACTGTTGATCAGGCAAACGGCTTGGGTAAAGATCTTAAAAACATTACCCTCAGCCCGCTCGCAGGTATGTCTTACACGAAGGTTGACGGCAACTGGCCGGCATGCGGTAAAGATTACAGAGCCAACAATTCCGCGAAAAGCATTGTCAAAGCCCTTTTGAATGTTGTTTATAACAATGTGTCAAACTGGGACGGCGGCCATGCAATCGTTAACCAGCTTCTCAGAGGCTCTTTAAGCCTGCCTCTCAACCTTAACCTTTACAGCATTCTTAACAATGCTGCAAAACTTGGTATGAAAGACGGCTATGAAAAGAACCTTGTTTATAACATTATTGTTAAGCTTCTCACCGAAAACACCACTTGGTACACAAGCGACGAAGCTACTAAAATGTATAACAATGAAAGCGGCTACGATCTTGACACCATGCTTTTCAGATCTTTGCAGAATGAACTTCTTCGCAAGATCAATGTAAATGTAACTTATGCAGACGGCACAAGCTCTCAGTCACGCTACGCCGCAGGTCAAAAAGACCCCGGCCTTTGCTACACTCCGGACGGTAATGTTTACCTCTTCCAGTATGACAGCAACGGCGACGGCGCAGATGATGCAAATCTTACATTGACACCGAGCACAACGCTCTTTAAGTTTTCTTACGATGCGTTGGGCATTGCCTGGAAAACGGTTCTTCAGCCCACCCTTAAGCTCCTCAACTCGGCGATTAAGGATTATGACTGGGATTATATGGAATGGTTCCTCGGCAAGGGCAAAACCTGGGATTACTCAAATCCTGCCGCCAACTATTCCGCCGCTAATGTTCAGGCTTGGGCTAAAGACTACGGTCTTAACCTTGACGATGTTAAGGCAGATCTCACTTATGACAGAAGCGTTGTAGCAAACGCTGTGTATAATTGGAGAGATATTGATTCCACGAAGCTCTTTAACGAACTTCGCAGAAGCCCGCTTATGGTTTATTACTTCAAGGCGGAAACCGGTCCTCTTAACACAAACCTTAAGTGCACCGGTACTCCCAATATCGATGCGTTCATGGCAAATCAGTATGGCAATTACAGCAATATCCTTGCAGGCCTTAATGATTTCCTTGTTGCAGCGGTTAAGGATTTCCTTCCTGATTATGCAGGCGCAGCTTCTCTTCAAACAATCAATACGAATGATGCCAAAACAATCGGCAAAACTCTTGTTGCAAACGCACTGAAAGTTGTTCAGTACGTCGGCGATGCAACCGATAAGAACATTCTTTCTTCGTTCTATCACACAAGCGGCGATTCAGCTGTTCTTTCCGAGTCTAATCTCGAAAGCGCAATGGTCCCGTTCCTCATCGCTTGCCTTCAGAATAACATTCAGGATCTTAAATCCATCCACTATGATAAGTGGGATAAATGTGATGACGCAGAAGGCGTTGCAGCAGTTATTCTTCAGGAACACCTTGCATTTATTCTTCCTCAAAACGACTATTCACAGTTCTTAACTGTGGGCAGCGACGGATATTATGATATATCTATGGAAACAATTTATGCAATGTGCCGCGATGCCGTTGGCTATGTTATGATGCAATATGTTCCGATCACCGATAAAAAAGGTACGGCATGGAGCATTTATAATGTTAAATCTGTTCAAACTTATGACGAACAGGTTGCCGAAGGCACAGATATCTTCAGCATTCTTAATTCCGTAATCGTATATTATGCAAAGGATAAGGGTGTTGGTCCTCTTCTCGGTTGTGCAGATTCAAACGGTAACAGCTTGATTACTCTGGACAATACACTTTGGAAGAATATAGATATTATCGCAAATAAGCTTCTCCCCGTTCTCGGTGAGCTTCAATTCGGCACAGCTTCAAAGCGTGGCGCACTTGATTCTCATGCGCTTATTATGGATGACCTGGTAACAGGCGCTCTTAATATCGCAAGCACCCACTCCGCAGACGGTGAGCAGGTAGGCGGCGTAACAAACTTTATTTACAGATTGGCAACAATCATTAACGCTCCCACTATTGCAACAAAGGGCGTAGACCTCAGCGTTTACGATGTTCTTAAAGAACTCCTGAACGGTTTCCTTAATGCCCGCAGCACAAATCAGCCGCTGTATGGCAAGAATATTATTCCGGATGTTTCCGGCGATAATGTGAATAAGCCGTTCCACAACCTTGTTCAGAGCAGCGTTATTGCAGGCACTTCCGATGATGCTTCCAATTTCGGCGTTATCTCAAGCGCAATTGTTAATATTGTTCAGTTCGCCGGCGTATTCTCCAGCTATCCCGACACTGTTTGGAAGGGCGCTATGTTCGTTGTTCAGTCCGTTGCAAGCTTGCTTAACGGATTCCTTCCTCAGCTTCAAAACTATAAGGTTAGCAACCTTGATGCTAAGCTTGCGGAAAGCGTTGCTAAAGGCTACACTGCAGGCAACACTCTGACAAATACTGTCAACCTGGAGAACCTCGGTAAAGGTATCAACCGTTTCACAATTAAAACGGATGGTTCCACCGAAGAACTCGGCCGCTCTTGGATCAAGATTAAGAGCATTAAGGCCGATAAGGGCACATGGACCTTTACGGGAGACACTTCCGCAACCCTCGATCCCGAGGCAAGAGGTTCTATCGGCATAAGCGGTTCTCTTACCGCAGATGAACTCGGCTCAACAAATGCAGCTGTTGTTACATTCACGGTTACATATCAAATCGTCGGCAAGGACGGCAAAGCATATTCTGATGAATATACAAGCGACTTTACCAGAACGATGTATTACTATGTATCCGCTCAAAAGGATCTGTATTCACAAACCTACAGAAGCGATTCTGCAACAGGCTTTGCTGAAACCCTCACCGGTGTAAACAAAAAAGGCACCACGATCTCCACAACGGATAAAATTGCCGGCGCGGCAAGATCGCAGGATTACCTTATTGTTCCCAATAATATCGCTGTTTCAACAGACGATCCGGCTGCGGTTTCCAACTCCACCGTATATCTTAACCGCGCAAGTAAAACAACTTCTAACATCAGATTTGAAGCTTATATTACTTCCGGCGGTCAGGAATATGTTGCAGCTGCGGCAGATCCCGCAACAGGTAACCTTGTTAATACATCTTGGTATGATTACTATCAATATGAGTACACCACCAAAACTTTGGAAGACGGCTCAACCTTAAAGGAAATCGTTTATGATGAAAACGGTAATCCTAAGGGCGCTTGGGTAACCGCCGAAGATAAGCTTCTCAGCAGAGCTGACGCTGTAAATCTTGTTGCAACGGATAATACGGTTCCCGAATGCAGGCAGCATATTGTTTGCTCTTTTGATGCAATCACAACCACAGGTGTAAACGGTTACATCCCCGCAAGCATCATTGCAGACAGAAATAACGACGGTTCTTATAACTGCGTTTATATTTCCACAACCGGCTCAGGCGATTACAGTGTGGCCATCAATAAGGGAATCAAGGGCAGCGCAACAGCTTCCACCGGTTCTCAGGGCCTTGTATTCTCCATCACTCCCGGCTCAATGTCCGCAACCAGCACAAAGCTCGACTTTGTTGAATGGGATAAAGACCACAGCATTAAGCAGGGCCGCAGCGATGTTAAACTTCGCGTTGTAACCGATAAGGGCTATGATCTTGCAACAAATCTTATCGTCGGCGATCTTTCCGATGTTCCCACATCCGAAAGCCTTTATAACACCGGCGCAGAGTTCCTGAATAACTACACGGCTGCCGATGCAAAGGCTCCCGAATATTATAACTATTATAAGGAAGCAGTTATGCAGGCTCTTTCCACAACTGCAACCGTGCTTACTGCCGATAACGCAGCAGGCCTCGGCTCTCAGAAAGCTAACTTTGCAAAAACTTCCAACACAACCAATGTTGTCGGCGAAGTAGCATATGCCCCCGCAACGGCAGATGTTATGAGCAGTTCAAACTTTGCAAGCCTTAAAGCTTCCGCAGTTGTTAAGGATGGCGTATTCTATCTCACTCATTACACCGATGCAAACGGTGAAGAGGTATTCGCTAATCCTGTTTACGGTAACACCAAGCTCGCAGATGCCGATGTTACCAAAGCAAACGAAACCGTTTCCGTTATGGTAAACGGTGCCGCAACAGATCTTGATGTTTACACGGTTAATGCAACCGGCGTTAAGGTTGTTAAGGTTGATGGCGTATGGCATTTCGTTAATGCCGCAGCTTATGAAACCGAATGGCAGGATGCAGGCTCGGGCACAGCTCCTTATTTTGAAGCTCCCTATCTTGCAACCACAACCACTCAGGTTAAAGACAGCGCCGGCTCTCTTGTTTACTCAGCTGTTGAATACACTCATAACAATGCCGATAACAAGGCAGTTGCCGCATCGGATGATTGGGTTGTAATGTATGCAAATACACAAAATCAAATCGTTCCCGGCACAGCCTCCAGAGGCACTGTTGCAGCAGTAAACGATAAGGTAACTTATGCTAAGGAACTTCTTGATGCAAATCTGAATGTTTCCTATGCAACGAATGTTTACAATAATGTTTACGTTCTTAGAACCGGTCTTAATAATGTAAACTTCGATGTTGTTAAGTATGAGCAGATGGCAAGCGCAGGTCGCAGTGCAGAAGCTCTTATCAATGTAGATCTTTACAGGGATTATTATTATACTCCCGAAGGCGGCGAAAAAACGCTTGTATTCAGCTCTCTTGATTCTGAGAAAGATGATGCTCTTAAAGCATACAACACCGCCAATAATGCAAACCGCAGCTTCAGAGATTTCGAAGCCGTTGTTGATTACAGCAAGGCTGTCGTAACCTCCACCGCTTCCACCTTTGAACTTCGTGAAGCTCTTCGTAACTTCAACGATTATATGGCAAAGGTTCTTGAGCGTGGCTATGTTCCGGCTCAGCTTGAGCAGGAAATCCGTTGCGCGGTTGCCGGTAAGAACAGCACAGGCTCTGCTTCGCTTGATATTTCAACAATTGATGCAGATCCCGATGCTAAAACTTACACTGTTGGCAACACCACTTACACAGCATCCTCCAACCCGGATGGCGTAACCTATTCGGATGAGAGCTGGTCTGCATTTATTGATGCACTCTATGATGCTGTTGATGCAGTAAACTTCCAGTCGGGTCTTTATAAGCACCAGGATATTTCCCCGTTCGTTCCTTCCGATAAGGATAACTACACGCTTTGCATTTCCAACCTCTATACAATGAGGCAAAAGCTTATGCTTGCAGAAAACGGACTCACGGAAAAATCCGCTGAACCTCAGCCGCCGGTATCTTCCGGCCACAGCGTATCTGCTTATATCGGCGCAATGACAACTCCTACGGATACAGAAGGTAAGTACGCAGTAACAGGCGCAGTTGTTTCCATTGATGTAAACGGCAAGGCTGTTACGGCAACCACCGATGATTCCGGTAAGTTCACTCTTACGGATGTTCCGGACGGCACTTACACCGCAACCGTAACCTACAAATATGGCTTCACAAGAACCTTCACCATCACCGTAAACGGTGCCGATGTTGCTTCTTCAACCATGGTAGGTATCGTTGCCTGCAACTGGGATGGCAATACTGTTGTTAATGCAAAGGATAAATCGTCTTACTTGGCTGCTTCCGGCACAAGACAGGGTTCAGACGGCTACGATGTAGGCGTTGACCTTGACAGAAACGGAACAATCAACACCAAGGATAAAGCTATTTATCTTGCATTTGCAGGTTACAAAGATAGCGATGTAAGCTATACGGATGTAACTGTTAAATAATAAGTGTGTGCTTTTGTTTAACATATATTGATTTTATCGGGCATTCGGCGGAGCAATCCGCCGAATGTTCGGCCGATATTCGCGTTATGCGAAAATTTGTTTTAACGGAGAAGCTGTTTAATGCAACTTGAAAAATTCAAAAGGAAATTATCGGTTGCATTGGCATCCGTTCTTACCTGCACTTTAATCATATCGTTTTTTAATATATACGGAGCGGCCGCAGATGGTCCGATTTCTTCTGTTGGCACGCAGATGCCGGTAATGTTCGCGCAATTCACGGATTCCTCCGGCCAAACAGCAGACGGCAATGCATTAACGCCCGGCACATATGAAATGGTTTTGCGGGTTGATGATCTTGCATCAATCTCTCAAATGCAATTCACCGCTTCTTATGACCCGGCGCTCCTGGCCTTTTCCGATGGGTCTTTGCCCCTCGCCTCGGCCACCGGCCTGAATATAAATGCGGTGCAAAGTGAATTTTCAAACGGTTCCTTTGTGTTTGCCTATAATTCGGGCAATTATGATTCAAATTCGGCTCTCGCCGCAAACGGTGCCGAATTGTTAAGAATCAATGTAACTGTGTCTGATAATAACGATACCGCTGTAGATATGAACACTGCTTTGCAGGTAGACACAAATCCAAATCGAACCTTTATCGAAGTGGATTACGGCGATGTAACCGTTTCGGGAACATCGTATTTCTATAAATGCTATGCGTTAAGCACGGCATCCGATTTTAACGGAGAGGTTCATCCCATGAAGTGTGACCTCTCTCCCGAATTGGCCACCGGCCATTCGGTGTCGGCATATATCGGCGTATTAGCTGCGCCGAGCGATGAATATGGCTCCTACCCCGTAACAGGGGCGCAGGTTTCTGTTGAAGTCGGCGGCGAAACGGTAACGGCGGAAACGGATGAATCCGGAAAGTTCATTTTTAATAATGTTCCTGCCGGCTCTTACACCGCAACCGTTTCTTATAAATACGGCTTCACGCGCACCTTCACAATTGAGGTGGCAGATTCCGATGTTGAATCTTCAACAATGGTTGGCATTGTTGCCTGCAATTGGGATGGTAACAACACTATCAACGCTAAGGATAAATCGTCATATATAAGCCTCTCCGGTTTTAGGTCTGAGGATGACGGTTATGATGTCGGCGTTGACCTTGACAGAAACGGAACCATAAATACTAAAGACAAGCAAATTTATCTTGCTTTTGCAGGATATAGTTCAGAAAACCTTACTTACACAGATACTGTTGTTAGTTAATCGGAGGTAATTTAATGAAAAGCTTTAAAAAAGCTTTGGCTGTGTTGCTCTCTGTATTGATGGTGGCTTTCAGCTTCCCTCTCACTTCGTTCGCACTCCCGAATCCGGATAATGCAGACGGCAGATACAGCTATGACGATGACGTTGTTCTTCACACCTATGTTGTGGATTATGACGGCACCGATTCTTGGGGTTACACATCCAACTACTACTATGATGTAGTAGAATCGGGTGCAGTTCCCACATATGATTTGAAACACTTAAAGAAGTCTGACCTTAAGTCGGAAGACGGCACATTTGCACTTGTTGTTACAGTTGAAAATGTTGACACGGCAGACTGTCTTTCCATCATTTGGAAATATGCAAAAGGCCTTGCAAATAACGATGTTATCCCTGCAAGCTATGCAGGCAAAAAAAATAAGCTTACAACTGGCGAAGCAGCCGGTAAATCTTGTGTTCTTGGAACATGGGGCGACTCAAACACCGATATTGACGCTTCCGATGTAAGTGGTATCAACCTTCGTGCCAGCGTTCAGTCACTTGCTGTTATTCTTAACGCAACTCCTCATGAACCTTGGCCGAATTCTTATCAGCAAGACGAAGAAAATACCGAATCTATCTATAAGGGTCAGTTCCTTGCAGCTTTCGGTCTTCAAATGCAGACTGATGAAGTTGATTTAACAGAGGCACTTCCTCTTTACAATAGTTCGGGCGATACATTCATTAACACAACTCCCGGTGCCGATGATAAGGACCTTGTTGTTTATGGTGCAACTAATGACCAGGAAACAGGTCCCTCACCCAGAACTAAGTTCATTATGCCTGAATGGGGTCTTCAGCCTGAAGAAACCTCAACAGATGTAACTTATACTTACAACTATTTTGGCGGCAGCAAATCAGAAACTGTTACTGTTCCTGCCGGTCAAGCACCAACAGCTCCGGAGAACACACCGGCAGTAGGACCCAAATCGGACGGCGCAGGCAAACACACCACCAAGACTTATTCTTGGCCGGATTTCGTTGAAGGCACAACAACCTATGATGAAATCGAAACGGTAAACACCGTTGATTGCGATATGCACGAAACCGAAGCTGCAGTTCCCGCAACTCACACAACACCTGGTAAAACAGCTGTTCAAACGTGCTCTGTTTGCGGCTACACCACAGGCGGCGAGGTAATTCCTGCAGATGCAAGTGCTCATGATTGGAAGGTAACAAGCCAAACCGATTCAACCTGCACAGTTCCGGGCGAAATTCACTACAGCTGCGTATGCGGCGAAACAAAGACCGAGTATAAAGATCTCGATCCTAACAACCATACAAATATCGTAACAGACGATGCTGTTGCTGCAACTTGCGTTGCAACCGGTTTAACAGCAGGTTCTCATTGCGCAGATTGTAATGTTGTAATCGTTGCTCAGCAGCAAACTCCTATTGATAAGAACAACCATGTTGGCGAAATCAAAACAGGCGTTAATGCTAAGGAAGCAACTCGCGGCGAAGACGGCTACACAGGCGATTCTGTATGCGCAGCTTGCGGCGATGTTGTTGCAAAGGGTCAGGTTATCCCTGCAACAGGCGTTATGATCACTGTTAATGCTTCCGATAAGGGCACAACAACTCTTAACGGCGAGGCTACAACAGGCGCAGCTCAGAAGGTTGCTTATGAGAAGGAATACACCCTCACCGCAACTCCTGCTGCAAACGCTAAGTTCGTTGGTTGGGAAGTAAACGGCAAGCTCGTTTCTAACCAGGCTACTTACACAACTGCTGCTTTCGCAGATGTAACTTACACACCTGTATTCGCAGCAGATGAGGCTAAGGCATTCAACGTAACATTCGTTGACCAGTTCAACAATGTTATCGCTAAGCTCAGCAATGAAGAAGTAGCAGCACTTGATGCTATGCCTACTCCTTATGAATATAAGGGCTTCACCTTCAAGGGCTGGAGCATGGATCTTGATGCAGTTAAGGCTCTCCAGGGTGCTGCAACAGTAGTTGCTTCTTACTCTAAGGATGAGGCTGCTTCCTACACCGTAACGGTTCCGGAAGGCTGCACAATCGCTGTTGGCGGCCAGGATATGGGCACAACGGCAACTGTTTCTCATGATGCTAAGGTAACTGTTAAGGCAGCTAACGAAGGCACATGGAAGATCAACGGCAAGGATGCCGCTTACGGCAGCGAATACACATTCTTCGTAACAGCTGATGTTAACGTTGAATTTGTTGAAGGCGCTGTAACAGCTCAGCCCGTTGTAACCGCAGTTGCAGCTGAAAAGCTTGCAGCTAACAAGGCAAGATTCCTTGCAACACGTTCCGTTCCTGAAGATTACAATCTTCTTGAATCCGGCTTCGTATTCGGCAAGGATGTTGCTGACACAGCTTCACTCGTTCTTGAAAATGTAGGCAACGGCGCTTACATCTATAAGAACAGCAATACCGCAGCAGACGGCCAGTTCGCTCTTACTCTTAAGACAACTGCTTCTTCTGTTTCGGCTCGTGCATACATCATCGTTGAAAAAGACGGTGTGTCACAGGTAATTTACGCAGAACCGCAAACTGCTACTCTCGGTGCTTAATTTAATTTAAGCATGAAATCGGCAGGGCTTCGGCTCTGCCGTATCAATAAACTAAACGGAGGTCTTTCATAATGAAAGAAGTTTACACAAAGCCCGTTGTAGAAGTTGAGCAGTTCCTCTCTGTTGATGTTATCACAACATCCACAGAAGAAGGCTACATTGAGTTCTAAGTAACTTCTGCAACTTGTTTTCCGCTTTCCCGCAAGAAAACGGAAATTTGCAAAATAAATCGCAAGATTTGGGAGGGCGCTTCGGCGCCCTCTTTTTTTGCGCCTTTTTTGCTAAAAGCACTGTTGCAACATATATTGCCGTTCCCCGGCGCCGAAACAAGCACCGTGCCGATGCAATTTGCTTTTCAAACCACAAAAGGCATGGCGGTTGTTTATCCTTTTCCCCAAAAAGCAAGCGCATTTCGGGAATCCGCTATTCAGTTTAAACGGTGCTTTGGCAACAAATTCGCCTTTCTCCTCGCGGGAAGTGGCTCAAGCGCTCGGATAAGGGGGTGGAAACAAGTGGTATACGGCATTGCAACAGTGCTCCTCACAAGTTCACCCCCGTTTCGCCGCGAATTAACAACTCTTGCCGCTTGACCTTACAGTGCGTTTATGATAAAATAAAAAAGCGGCAAATGCCGCCTTGCTCCTGCACGGCTGCGCAGGGCTTGCCTTATTTATTTTGCAGTCGGAAAGGTTAATGCACCTAATGGCAAAAAATAAAAAAGCGGCAAAAGCCGCTTCCGTTGATAAAAAAATAATCAGGCAATCCGCAAAGGAAATGTTTGAAAATCATAAGGGCGGAATTATCGCAATCGCCGTGCTGGCTGTTGTTATAATTGCGCTTATTATCGCCGTTGCCTGGGCTTCAAGCGATTCAAATCAATATAAGCTTTTTAATCAATTCGTGCCCTCGCAGTTGACTGATGATGCCACGGGAATCACTTTCTATGCAGAAAAGAACCCCGATTTTGTTTACGATGCCGAAACAAGCAATGTGCTTAATTCATTGAAGTATTATTATTATCCGGGCGGCGACACCTCGCACGAAAAAATGTATCTTTCAAACGGCACCTATTATTCCGAGGAAAAAGGCAGCGTGCATGTTGATGTCGGCTTTGTTTTGGCCGGCTTGAAAAATATAAATAAGCTCACCACCGGTCTGAAAATCGGTGCCGGCATTCTTGCCGCAGTTGTTGTGGCTGTGCTCATTTGGCTTTATTATCTTTCCTATAAAAAGCATGAGCAGGCCGAAAAGGAAAAAATCAGAAAGCGCTTTAATCAAAATCAAAAGCCCAAAGAGATTAAAGGCAAATCAAATAAATAATAAAAGGAGGCTCCTCGGAGTCTCCTTTTATTATTTCGCCGCAGCGAAACAGAAAAGCAGCCGGCGAAAATCGCCGACCGCTTAAAAATTTCAGTTGATTTTACTTTCTGTTTTATTAAACAAGCTTTCTGCCCATCAAAACACCGTGAACGGAAGCCATCATCAAGCCTCTTGTCCATCCGCTTGAATCGCCGAGGCAGTGAAGCCCCTGAATGTTTGTGTTGAAATCCGTGTCCATCTTAACTCTGTTTGAATAAAACTTCAGCTCAGGGCTGTAAAGCAGGGTTTCGTCGCCCGCAAAGCCGGGCACAACATGGTCCATTGCGTGAATGAAGTTGATGATGTTGGTCATTGCACGATAAGGCATTGCCGCCGTAATGTCTCCTGCAACCGCATCGGGAAGAGTGGGGCGCAGGTTGCTTTGCGAAAGCTCCTTTTGCCAAGTGCGTTTGCCCTCAAGAATATCGCCGAAGCGCTGCACAAGAATATGGCCGTCGCCGAGCATATTGGTAAGCTCGCCAACCTTTTGCGCATATGCAATCGGCTGATTAAACGGCACCGAAAAATTGTGAGAGCATAAAATTGCCAGGTTTGTGTTTTGGCTTTTAAGCTCTTTATATGAATGGCCGTTAACAACGGCAAGGTCGTTGTCGTAATTTTCCTGAGCCACAAAGCCGCCGGGATTTTGGCAGAATGTGCGCACCTTGTTTTTAAACGGCTTCGGATAGCCCACAAGCTTTGATTCATAAAGCACATCGTTGATTTTTTCAATAATTTCGTTGCGCACCTCAACACGAACACCTATGTCTACCGTGCCGGGCTGATGGGCGATACCGTGGTCTGCGCAAAGCTTCTCAAGCCAATCCGCGCCTCTTCTGCCTGTGGCAACAACGGTGTCGGCCGCATAAATTTCCTCGCCGTTTTCAAGGCGAACACCAAGGCATTTTTCGCCGTCCAAAATTAAATCGCTGCATTGGCTGTCAAACATAATATCAACACCCTGCGCAATCAAATATTTTTCAATGTCAAAATAAAGGTCGTGTGCCTTTTCCGTGCCTAAATGGCGAATCGGGCAGTCAACCAATTTAAGTCCCGCCTGAATGGCGCGCTTGCGGATCTCCTTAACCTCTTCCGTGTTGCCGATTCCTTCAATATGAGTGTCTGCGCCGAATTCAAGGTAAATTTTATCCGTGTAGTTAATCGTTTCCTGCGCCAAATCCTCGCCGATAAGCTCGGGCAGATTGCCGCCCACCTCATAGGAAAGCGAAAGCTTGCCGTCCGAAAACGCACCGGCTCCGGAGAAGCCTGTTGTGATATGGCAATAGGGCTTGCAATTCATGCATTTGCCTGTTACTGCCTTGGGGCATTTTCTTTTTTCAACGGATTTGCCCTTTTCAATTATTATAATGCTTTTTTTGCTGCCTTTTTTAATCATTTCGATTGCGGTAAAAATACCGGCAGGGCCTGCGCCCACTATTGCAACATCATATTTTTTCATAATTTCACCATTTAAAAATATTTAAGCATAAAATTAGCTGCCTTTGCATTCCGTTGAACTGAGGAATACCTGGCAGCTTTGCTTACGGCTATATAATATCATATCTTATTTTACTTGTCAAACCCAAAAAGGTGTGATATTATTGTATGCGAAAAAGTTTGGCGTTTTTGGCGCAGAAACGGGGGAAATGAATATGAAAGAATATAATGTGCTGCAATACGGCGCTGCCGGAGACGGTAAAACAAATGATGCCTTTGCAATTCAGCACGCAATTGATGATTGTGCAAAAAGCGGCGGGGGCACGGTTGTGCTGCAAAGCGGCTTTGTGTTTTACAGTGATTCGGTGCGCCTTAAAAGCAATGTTAATTTGCACATTCAAAAGGGCGCGGTGCTTAAAGCCACTTCTAATATAGACGGCTATATTCGCCCCAATAAATTGATAAACGACCCGAAAACGGCGCTTATCGGCAACCCTGTAACGGGCAAGCCGAGCTTTGTTTTCATTTATGGTTTTGAGGCGGATAATTGCACAATCAGCGGCGAGGGCACAATTGATGCAAACGGCCACGCCTTTGTGCAGCGCAAGGATCAATATTATGTTACCGGTGAGTTTTATCCCCGCCCAACGGTGATTTACATAGAAAAAAGCAATCATATCACTTTTAAGGATTTTGTGGTTAAGGATGCTCCGTTTTGGACTCTTCATCCGGCGGGCTGCGATGATGTGCTTATAGACAGAATCAGAATTTTAAATGATCTTGATGTTGCAAACAGCGACGGTATAGATCCCGATCATTGCTCAAACGTGCGCATTTTGGGCTGCCATGTAACCTGCGCCGATGATTGCATTTGCCTTAAAACCTCAAAGGGCAACAGTGAATACGGCCCCACGGAAAATGTTATTATAGACGGCTGCACGCTTGTGTCCACCTCCGCTGCAATAAAAATCGGCACGGAGGGCGTTGGCGATTTCAAAAACATCATTGTTTCAAATTGCACCATCAGCCGCTCAAACAGAGGCCTTTCCATTCAAATCAGAGACGGCGGTAATGTTGAAAATGTTTCCTATTCAAACATTGTTATCGAAACGCGCCGCTTTTGCCCCGATTGGTGGGGAACGGCAGAGCCGATAACGATAACAAGCTTCAACAGAGATGAAAACACAAAAAGCGGCAAGGTTAAAAACATTCGCTTTTTCAATATCACGGCAAAGGGCGAAAACGGCGTTTTAATTCACGGCAGCCCGGAAAATCCGATAGAGGATGTAACATTTGAAAACTGCCGAATTTGCTTAACCAAAACAAGCAAATGGCCCTGCGGTGCTTATGATTTGCGCCCGTGCCTTGATTGGGGCGTTGAAAAATATGAAAACTCGGCGTTTTTTATAAGAAATGCCAAGGATATAACCGTTATGAAAACAAAAACCTCTTGGGGTGCTCTTTGCGATGAATATGCAAGCGCAATTGATGCCAAGGATGTTGAAAACCTGGAGCTTATCAGGTTTGAAGGCAGCGCGGCAAGGGCTGAGGCAGAGGATATTAAGCTTGAAAATGTGCACCTTGTTAAGTGATTTTGCGTTTATTGCGATAATATAAATTATTTTAAGATTTCTTGATTTATCTTAATTTATATATTATTATATAGTATATAGCGTTTTGAATATGAAAGTGCGGTTTAAATGAAAATACTTATTGCGGGGTTGGGGCTTATAGGCGCAAGCCTGGCCAAAACCATTAAGAAAAACACAAATCATTATGTTATGGGCTGGAACAGAACGCAATCCGTTTCCGAAAAGGCGCTTGAGGACGGCGCCGTTGATGAAATCGGCGAGCTTTCCGAGCTTATCCCAAAGGCAGATATCACCTTTGTAAATTTCTATCCGGATGCGATTGTTCCTTTTATAGAAGAGCATAAATCGCTTTTTAAGCCGGGCAGTATTGTAACAGACAGTTGCGGAATTAAAACAAAAATATGCCGCACTCTTGAAAAAGAAGAATTCAACTTCAGCTTTATCGGCGCTCATCCCATGGCGGGCAGAGAGGTTTCGGGCTATGAAAACAGCCTTGCAACCTTGTTTGACAATGCATCGTTTATATGCACCCCCACAAATGCACCGAAATCAAAAACAGATACTTTAACGGAGCTGGCCCGTGAAATGGGCTTTGCCCGCACGGTTGTAACAACGCCGGAGCACCATGATGAAATGATTGCGTTTACTTCGCAAATTGCGCATGTGCTTGCCTGCTCCTATGTGCTCAGCCCGCTTGCACCGATGCACACGGGTTTTTCGGCAGGCTCTTATCGTGATGTTTCCCGTGTTGCAAGAATAAACGGCGAAATGTGGAGCGAGCTTTTCATTGCAAATAAAGAGCCGCTTATTCGTGAAATAGACGATCTTGTTCAAAATCTTGAAAAATTCAGGGCGGCCATTGATAAAGAGGATTCGGCAGAGCTTGAATCGCTTATGGCAAGCGCAAATAAAATTAAAGAGGAGATCGGCTGATGCGAAAAATCAGGGTAAATGTCGGCGCGGGTTATGATATCCTCATCGAAAGAGGGCTGTTGCAAAAATGTGCGCAATATGTTAAAGCCGCAGTTCCGCAGGCTGCAACGCTTGCTTTGGTAAGCGATGATAATGTGGCTCCGCTTTATATGGATTGTGTTGTAAATCAGCTTAAATCGCTTGGTTTTAAGGTTGTAACATATGTTTTTAAGGCGGGCGAAAGCTCAAAAAACACGGCGCAGCTTATAAAAATCGTTGAATTTTTGGCGGAAAATGAGCTGAAAAGAAAAGATGCGGTTGTTGCTCTCGGCGGCGGTGTTTGCGGCGATATGGCAGGCTTTGCCGCAGCCGTATATTTAAGGGGCATAAAGTATATTCAAATTCCGACCACGCTTTTGTCGCAGGTGGATTCCTCCGTGGGCGGAAAAACCGCCGTTGATTTGCCGCAGGGCAAAAATCTGTGCGGCGCATTTCATCAGCCGGCGCTGGTTGTCATAGATCCCGATGTGCTCTCCACTTTGCCGCCGCATTATTTCAGCGACGGTATGGGCGAGGTTATAAAGTACGGCTGCATAAAATCGGCGTCTCTTTTTGATGCTGTTCAAAATCGTGACGCTCACGAATATATTGAAGATGTTATTTATGAATGCGTGGATATTAAAAGAGGCGTTGTGGAGCGAGACGAAAAAGAAGCCGGCGAAAGGGCGCTTTTGAATTTCGGCCACACGGCAGGCCATGCAATAGAAAAGCTGCATAATTTTACGGGCATTTCTCACGGCGAGGCGGTCGGCATCGGCATGGTTATGATTTCAAAAGCAGGCGAGTCTGCCGGAATCACAGAGCCCGGCACGGCAGAGAAAATCACCGCGGTGCTGAAAAAATACAATCTTAAAACAGAGGATGAAAACAGCCTTTCGGATATTATTTCCGCAATGGCATTTGATAAAAAGAGCACAGATGCCGGCATAAACTTTATTATGCTTTCAAAAATCGGCAGCAGCTTCATCAAGCCTGTTGCCACGGCGGATATAAAGAAGCTTTTCGGTGTTGAAGCTTGATTTTTGCGTGAATCGGGCTTATATGCGCCGGTGTTTAAGATTAAATTTGTTTTGTTGAGGCGGATGTTATGAAAACCGTGTTGTTAAAAAATTCAAGGCCAAACGGCACGGTAGTTGTGCCGCCAAGTAAATCTGCGGCTCACAGAGCGCTGTTTTGCTCGTTTTTGGCAGGCGGCGGCGATGTGTCGCCGATTATAGATTCAAATGATATGAAAGCCACCGTCGGCGTGCTTGATGCGCTGAAGGGCGGCAAAGAAACTCTTGATTGCATCGAAAGCGGCTCCACGCTTCGCTTTGCGATTCCCGTTGCGGCCGCACTCGGAAAAAGCGTTCGCTTTGTGGGCAGTGGTTTGCTGCCCCAAAGGCCGCTCGGCGAATATCTTCGCCTTTTGCCGCTGCACGGTGTTTCCGTTAAAAGCGAGGGCGGCTTGCCTCTTGAAATAAGCGGAAAGCTTCAAAGCGGCATCTATGAAATAAGGGGCGATATCAGCTCTCAGTATATCACGGGGCTGCTGCTTGCGCTGCCGGTGCTTAACGGGAATTCGGAAATCCGAATAACCACAGAGTTGCAATCGCAATCATATGTTGATATGACATTGCGTGTGCTTGCACTTTACGGCATAGAGGTGCGTAAAACGGATTGCGGCTATTTTGTGCCGGGTAATCAGAAATATGAAAAAAAGAATTTAACGGTCGAGGGCGATTGGAGCCAGGCGGCGTTTTTTATGAGCGCAGCGGCAATCGGCGGTGATGTAACCTTGCAGGGGCTTGATTATGCCTCGGCTCAGGGCGATAAAGCCGTTGTGGATGTTATGCGGCAGTTCGGCGCCGATGTTTTCGTCGGCGAAAACAGTGTTCGCTGCAAAAAAAATCGCCTTTGCGGCATTGATATAGATTGCTCCGATATCCCGGATATGGTGCCCGCAATTGCAGTTACCGCTGCATTTGCGCAGGGCAAAACCGTTATTCGCGGAGCGGAAAGACTTCGGTTTAAGGAGTCAAACAGATTGGCGGCGGTTGTTTCCAATTTGCGGCTTATGGGCGTTGATGCCCTGGAAACGGCAGACGGTATGATAATTACTCCCTCGGGCAATGTGCACGGCGCAAGCCTTATGGGGTATAATGATCACCGAATCGTTATGGCTTTTTCGGTTGCTGCAATGTTTGCGGCGGCAGACACGGCAATTTCCGATGCCGAAAGCATAAATAAGTCATACCCGTCATTTTTTGATGATTACAACAGCGTGGGAGGAAAAGCATTTGTCTTCGATAACAGGTGAAAAAATCAAGCTTTCCGTGTTTGGCGAAAGCCACGGTTCGGCAATCGGCTGCGTTGTTGACGGGCTCCCCGCAGGCATTAAGCTTGATATGCAGGAAATAGAGCGCGAAA
>ULMN01016578.1_pt1 | contig 23592 bp, 16 predicted proteins | sample 1951671 | NCBI WGS metagenome assembly ULMN01 (sample SAMEA4835552, study PRJEB28245) | human gut metagenome | biome: gut microbiome; material: fecal sample | place: Denmark | collected 2008 | reverse complement strand
TTGTTGAGTTGAAATCATCAGCCGATTCTTTGAGTTATGTAGCTGGTATGAATGCCACTCGTGGTCTGATTCCTTATATCCAGCAGAGTTTTCAGGTAGATACTGCCTATATGGAGAATTTCCTTCGTGGTTACAAGGATGCGCTTGCCATGGGAATCAATCCTAAGACCGTAGCTTATTCTGCAGGTATGGAGGTTGCCAAACTGGTAGAGAAGCGCGTATATCCTGGCACAAAGGAAGAGTTGAAGAGTACAGGCGATTCTATCAGCCATGCTATGTTCCAGAATGGTTTTATCGCAGCTTTGGCTAATGATACTACATTCTTTACCTCTAAGACTGCTGCCGATTTCCAGAAGGAAGCTTTGGCTGGTGCCGGCGAGAAGTTCCTTGCTGCTAATGCCAAGAAACCTGGTGTAAAGGTGTTGCCTAGCGGTTTGCAGTATAAGGTGATTACCGAAGGTCATGGCGAGGTGCCTAAGGCTAGCGATGAGGTAGAAGTTATCTACGAGGGTCGTCTGATTGATGGTACCGTTTTTGATGCTACATCCAAGCATGGTGGCAGCAAGACAGATAAGTTTCGTGCCAACGGATTGATCAAGGGTTGGACCGAGGCGCTTACTCTGATGCCTGTGGGCAGTAAGTGGCAGCTTTACATTCCTTACGAGTTGGCTTACGGCGAGCGTCAGGCTGGTCAGATTCCTCCATACTCTACTTTGGTGTTCGATCTTGAGCTGGTTAGCATCGTAAAGCCAGAGGTTAAGCCAGAGCCAGCAGACAAACAGAAAGAAGATGCAGCAGTAAAGAGTGCCGACAAGAAGGTTGTTAAACCTGTAGCCAAGAAAGTTGCGCATTCAAAGAAGAGAAAGTAATTACTGAATTCATTTCAACAAGTAATTACTACTAAAATATAATAAGGTAAGAGTCAAGGATAGAGTGTTATCTTTGGCTCTTTTGTTTCTTTTACGTTTGTGTTTGTTGCTTTTGCATAAAAAACGGGAAAGCGAATCTGTTAGTTCTCTTATTTGCGTTATCTTTGCAGAAGATAATAAACAACTTCAATAATTATATTTTTAACCTAAAAGATAATGATGAAACAAATTACAACAACCGTATGTGCAACTGTGCTGATGGCTAGTTGCTGTAACATAAACAATACGGAGCAGCAAGTGAACCAACAGGTAGATGAACTCTACAGCAGAATGTCACAGCCAGAGCGTATCGCTCAGTTGAGAAGTGGGTATATGGATGAGCTTTTTGATGCGGAAGGCAATTTGGATACCGTCAAATGCAAGCAGCTCATTCCTTATGGTATTGGACATTTTTCCCAGTACGCCAGTCAGGAATTGGTTGATGCCAATTTCTTGCGAAAGCGTGTAGCTGTTGTACAAGATTGGTTGATGCATCATACCCCTAACGGAATCCCGGCTCTTTTTCACGAGGAAGTTCTTTCGGGTATCAATACGCAAGATGCAACAGTCTATCCACAGCAGATAGGTCAGGCTTGTTCGTTCAATCCAGAGTTGGCAGAGCTCAAGACTTTGCAGACAGGTACTGCTCTTCGCAAGATGGGTGGCGTATTGTCGCTTTCCCCTATGGTAGACGTCTGCCGTACTCCAAGTTTTAATCGTCTGGAAGAATCATACGGTGAGGATGGCTATCTTTCTGCCGTTATGGGTACTGCTTTTGTCAAGGGTCTTCAGCAGGGCGACCTCAAGAAGGGAGTGGGAGCTTGCTCTAAACACTATCTGGGATATGGTGGTGGCGGTGATGCTGATGAGAAGGAGATGATGGAAGATATCCTTTTGCCTCATGAGACGATGATTCGTCTGGCAGGTAGCAAGGCTTTGATGCCGGGTTATCATGCTGTTCATGGTACCAAGTGCGTGGCAAATAGTGAGATTCTCAACGATATTTTACGAGATTATCTCGGATTCGATGGAATGGTGGTGAGCGATTATACTGCCATTGACCAGTTGCCGGGACTAGATACTCCTCTTCAGAAAGCTGTGGCTGCTATCAATGGTGGCAATGATGTTGATTTCCCTAGAGGCGAAAACTATCAGTATTTACAGGAAGCCTTGGATAAGGGACTTGTTAAGAAAGAAGTCTTTGAGCGTGCTGTAAAGGATGTTCTGCGTTATAAAATTCGTGCAGGACTGATGGATAAAAATCCATATCTGTATAGTACGGAGGATGTAAAGCTTGATACTAAGGAAGAACGGCAGACGGCTTACGATATAGCTAGCCAGTCTATTGTCTTGTTAGAGAATAAAGGTGTTTTGCCTCTTGTGAAGGAGGCTGATGTTAACAGCGCCAAGCAGGTTAAGAATATCTTGCTCACGGGTCCTAATGCCAATTCCATTTGGGCGATGTGTGGCGACTACTCTTTCCCTTCAATGTTCTATTTCTGGCAGAGTTGGAAGAAAAAGTGGGATGATAGCCACTTGCCACATATCGTTAAATTGCTAGAGGCAATGCAGGCAAGTAAACCTGAGGGTATTAATATTAAGTATTCTCGTGGTTGTGACTGGACAGAGGAGATAGAGACCAAGTTTGAAGAGTCTGGCGATAAGCGCGCCTGGGAGTATCAGCTCCTGCATCGCAAGGTTGATTCAGGCGAGAAGGCAGACAAGGCAGAAGCTTTGGCGATGGCAAAGGAAAGCGATGTTATCGTTGCTGCTGTAGGCGAAAATGTGATGCTCTGTGGTGAGAACCGTGAGCGAGATGGTCTCAAACTTCCTGGTAAGCAAGAGGAATATGTTGAGGAACTCTTGGCTACGGGCAAACCTGTAGTCCTGGTAGTCTTCGGCGGTCGTGCGCAGGTTATCTCCAAGATAGCCAAGCGTTGTGCAGCAGTCATCCAGGCCTGGTATCCAGGTGAAGAGGGTGGTACAGCTGTGGCTGACATTCTTTATGGCAAGATTTCACCATCTGCCAAGCTGAGTGTCAGCTATCCTAATACTGAGGTTTATGAGCCTATCTGCTATAATTATTCCATCCGGCAGGATGCCCGTGTAGAGTGGCCTTTCGGTTATGGATTGAGCTATACAACCTTTGCCTATAAGAACTTGCGGGCAGTTAGGGAACTCTCTACTGCTTCAGAGTCGAGCAATATCTACTTTGAGGTTACCAATACGGGTAAGGTTCGTGCCGATGAGATAGCGCAGGTATATCTGTCGCCAACTCAGAGCAACCAGCAGATTCATCCTATCCAGTTGCAGGGCTTTGCCCGCATCTCTCTCAATCCTGGCGAAACCAAGAGAGTATGCATCAGGTTCTATACTGATCAGTTTGGTTATTATTCTCATCGAGGCAATCGTCAATGGAACATAGCTCCTGGAACGTATGAACTGAAGATTGGAGCCTCTTCTCAAGACATTCGTCTTAAGCAGCAGATAGTTTTGACGGGTGATAAAGTGGTGAAACCTTTGCGTGATCATTACTTCTCCGAGGTTATCAGATAAGCGTGTGATTTTTCTACTAAAAGTAGCAAAATGCCAAGGCTTTTGGTTAAAAACAGTATAAAAAACAACAAAATGCACGGATATTGCAAAATATTCGTGCATTTTGTTTGCAGTTTCAATAGATTTTATTAATTTTGCTATCTGGTATAGAAAAGTACCTTATAAATAGAATAATATAAAACAAAACGAAATGGAGAAAATAGACAATCTAGACAGAAAGATTCTCGGCATCCTTTCCAAGAATGCCCGTATTCCTTTCAAAGACGTAGCAGCAGAATGTGGCGTGTCTCGTGCTGCCATCCATCAGCGTGTTCAGCACTTGATGGAGGATGGTTTCATCACCGGTAGCGGTTTTGATGTAAACCCTAAAAGCCTGGGTTATTCTACCTGCACTTATGTAGGTTTGAACTTGGAGCGTGGTAATATGTATAAAAAGGTGGTAGAGCGCTTGCAGAACATTCCTGAAATCGTAGAGTGTCACTTTACAACCGGTTCATACACCATGCTGATCAAGCTTTATGCCCGCGACAACGAGCAGCTCATGGATCTGCTTAACAATAAGCTTCAGGCTATCCCTGGTGTGGTTTCTACCGAAACGCTTATCTCTCTTGAGCAGAGCATCAAGCGTGAGATTCCTGTACTTCTCGATGAAGATTAATAAGAGTCTCCATACCTGAGTACGATTTTTAGAAGATCTTGAATCATTATTTATTGAAAGTAAACAAATGGAAACATTTGACTTAGAGTCGCATCTCCAGGATGCATACTCTAGATTTCCCGAAGCGAAGCATCAGCCTGTAATTGGCCTTACTGCCAATTATGAAGGTATCGATGCTACGCTTCGCGACCGTTATTATAAGCAGGTAATAGCGGCTGGCGGTACGCCGGTCATTATTCCTCCTGTTGCCGATGCTCAGGTCATCGTCAATACCCTGGAGCATCTTGATGGATTGATTCTGACGGGTGGCGGCGACCATAATCCGCTGTGGATGGGCGAAGAGCCTTCTCCCCGTCTTCACAACATCAATCAGGAACGTGATGCTGCCGAACTGATGATTGCCCGATTGGCTTTCAACCGCCAGATTCCGATGCTTGGCATCTGCCGGGGCATCCAGACCCTCGCTATTGCGCTGGGCGGAAAGGTGTGCCAGGATATCAAGCAGCTGGTAAAGCACAGCCAGGATGCCGACCGTACTGAACCTACCCACATCGTAGAAATCAAGAAAGATTCCACCTTATATAATATATATAATAAGGAGAAGATTTTTGTCAACTCGTTCCACCATCAGGCGGTAAGCGAACCTGGCAATCATCTGCGTACCATCGCCAAATCTTCCGACCATATTATCGAGGCTGTAGAGAGTAGCGAGTATAAGCAGATTCTCGGTGTGCAATGGCATCCGGAATGGCTGGAAGAAGAAGGATTGAAGATTTTCCAATGGCTGGTTAATCAGGCTAACAACTTTTATGCAGCCAAGCAGTTGCATAAGCGCATCCTTACGCTCGATACCCATTGTGATACTCCGATGTTCTTCCCTCAGGGCATCAAGTTTGATCATCGCGATTCCCGCATCCTGGTTGATCTCCATAAGATGACCGATGGTCATCAGGATGCTACCACGATGGTAGCTTACCTGCCACAGCCTCAGATAGGCGAGAGCTTCAGCAGCAAGGTGGCTTTCGATGTAAAGGGACCTGCGCAGTATGCCGACCTCATCTTCGACAAGATAGAAGAGATTGTGAGCAAGAACAGGCAGTATCTCAGCATAGCCCGCACTCCTGCCGATCTTTATAGCGATAAGCGGAATGGCAGAAAGAGCATCATGCTCGGCATCGAGAACGGTCTCGCCCTGGAGCACGATATCAGTAACGTGAAGCATTTCGCCCAGCGCGGCATCGTTTATATCACGCTCTGCCATAATGGTGATAATGATATCTGCGATAGTGCCCGCGGCTGCAATACCCATAATGGTGTGAGCAGTTTTGGCGAGAAGGTGATTCATGAGATGAACCGCCTGGGCATCATGGTAGATTTGAGTCATGGTGGCGAGAAGAGTTTCTACGATGCACTTGATATCAGCCAGACTCCTATTGTCTGCAGCCATAGCAGCAGCCGTGCGCTCTGCGATGTGCCTCGCAATCTGACCGATGACCAGATGCGTGCCCTCGCAGCAAAGGGTGGTGTGGCTCATACCACGCTCTATCACGGATTCCTGCGTAAAGAGGGTGAAGCCGACATCATGGACGCTATCGCCCATCTTGAGCATGCCATCGATGTGATGGGTATCGACCACGTAGGTCTGGGAACCGACTTTGATGGAGACGGCGGCATCAGAGGTCTCGCCGACTCTTCTGAACTCATCAATTTCACCCTCCAGCTGTTGCACCGCAAATATAGCGAGCAGGATATTGTCAAGATTTGGGGAGGCAACTGGCTCAGAGTGATGACGCAGGTACAGAACTTTGGAAAGTGAAGAATGAAGAGTGAAGAACGAAGAAACAACGTTCGGCGGCCAAAGGGAAAGCCAATTCGATAGTTATTAAGTAATCATAAAGTTCAAAGTAAATACGATGACGAAGAAAATGAAGATAATTTTAGGCTTGGTAGTTGCTGCCGGAGTGGTAGCTGGAGCTATCAGCTATAAGAATGCCAACACCACGTCGCCGGAAATCCAGGAAGTAGAGGAAGCAGAGAAGCTGAATCCTGTAGGTCCTGCCTTTAATGCCGATTCGGCGTTGGCTTATTGTGCCGCACAATGCGATTTCGGTCCTCGCGTCATGAACAGCGAGGCGCACGACAAGTGTGGCGAATGGATTGTGAGCAAGTTCAAGCAGTTTGGTTGCGAGGTAGAAACCCAGAAGGCTGACCTCAAGGGCTATGATGGTACCATCCTGAAGAATACCAATATCATCGCCCATTACAATCCGAAGGCTGAAAACCGCATCTTGCTCTGTGCCCATTGGGACAGCCGTCCTTGGGCTGACAACGACCCCGACAGCACCAACTGGCGCAAGCCTGTAATGGGTGCCAACGATGGAGCCAGCGGAGTAGCCGTCATGTTGGAGATTGCCCGCCAGCTGCAGGCAGACAAGAAGCTGAATCCTAACATCGGCGTAGATTTCGTATGTTTCGATACTGAAGATTGGGGGACACCTCAGTGGGCTGATGTTCAGGACGATGGCGATACTTGGGCTTTGGGGGCCCAGTATTGGAGCGAGAACAAGCCTGAGGGATATAATCCACGTTTTGGAATCCTCCTCGATATGGTGGGCGGACAGGGAGCCAAGTTCTATCGTGAAGGCATGTCTATGCAGTATGCCGGTGGCATCGTGAAGAAGGTTTGGGCTGCAGCCCGTCAGGCTGGTTTCGGCTCTTACTTCCCTAAGAGCGATGGCGGAATGATTACTGATGATCATATTCCGGTCAACGAGAAGGCTAAGATTCCTACTGTAGATGTGATTGCTTATTATCCGGACTGTCAGCAGAGCAGTTTCGGTCCTACCTGGCACACCGTGAGCGATGATATGGCTCATTTGGATAAGAATGTGCTTAAGGCAGTTGGCCAAACCGTGATTCAGGTGCTTTATACTGAGGAATAGGTCGGCATCCCATTCGGATATAAAAGGAAATGTTCCTAGGAAAAGTTGTTGCTTTTCTTAGGAACATTTCTTTTTTCAGTCTGTTTAAATCTTCGTTCATCGACGTTGAACGGACATTCAACGTCGATGAACGGAGATTTCTTCTGCTTGTATCAACAAAAAAACTTAGGTATAAAAGCAATTCCTATTGACTGGAAATGCTTTTATACCTAAGTATATGGGCTTTCTGAATAAGATGAGCTGGTTAAATCTGCCCCGATTCTACCTGTCTTACCACTCTTTCTGTTAATCTGTCAACGCCGTTCGGGTCGTACTTCTTGTTGAGGCTGGCACCGAAGAGGCTTGCAAATGCCTGATAGAATCCGGCACGGATAGGACCCAGAAAGGCTTGAATCAGGTGATAGGATGAGGAATTGCATTCGCGATACACCAGTTTGATGCAGAGTTTACCCTGTGCATAGGTGAGTTTCTTCATTCTCGGGGTATATTCCTGTTTGATACCTTTCTCCACCAGTTTCATGTGTGCATCCTTTGCCTTCTTATTAGGCAGCGTTTCCAGATAATCACCCGTTTCGATGATAATCTTTCTTACCTCTTTGGCTATCGGCAGCACCTTCTTGATGTTGTATACCAAACGGTTGTAAGCCATTCGTTCCTTGGCGTTCTTGAATACCGGCTGCGGATAAACGTACACGTTGTTCACCTGAACATATTGCACGCTGTCATGATCCAGGAGCACTTTTCCTACCTTCACCATCGGCTCAAAGGTAGGAGCATCCATGTCCACCTCCCTGTCTTCAGGGTTGTCGTCATCGGTCTGCGCCATGGTTTGCAGGGTGATGCAGAAGAGCATCGCCAGTAAAAAGCATATTTTCTGTTTCATGTAAATCTCCTCAAAGTTCTTTGTCCAGCTCCTTTTTTCGTGGAGCTTCTTCTATATATAAAGAGGTGTAAGCCCCTTTGTGTTACTAATTACGCCGCAAAATTACAGATTATTTCTCAATTTGAGAAAGATTCTTGGCTTTTTCTTTCTCTTTTTCAGATTTTAGCAGTAACTTTGTCTTAATTTAATAAATGAAGTGCCTACTGCAGATGAAGCATGCTCATTCCATAACATCCCTCTTGTTGAAACTGTTTCTCGTAGGCAGCTCCCAAATCTTCTGTGCCTCATGGGCTCAAGCCCAATATTCCTCTCTTTCAGAACAGGGCGCCGTGCCCGAAGATTCTCTTTCCGCTTCGCCACTCTGGCAGCAACTGCTGTCCGACCTTTCTTCATCCGAAGATTTCGAGCATGTAGCCTGGCAGGACTATGAAGAAGATTTGGAGGAGATGGCGCAGCATCCCGTCAATCTGAATACGGCAACGAGAGAAGAACTGGAGCGCATGCCGTTTCTTACTGCATCGCAGGTAGAAGACATCCTGTTCTATATCTACCGCTATGGACAGCTGAAGAGTATGAGCGAGCTTACCCTGATAAGCAGCATCGGCTGGTATCAGCGCCAGCTGATGAGTTGTTTCTTTTATGTGGCCGATGACGGGAGCAAGCCGGCTTTTCCCAGTCTTAAAACCATCGCCCAGTATGGCAAGCACGAAGTGATGGGCATGTTGAAGGTTCCTTTTTATGAGCGCAAGGGCGATGCGAGCGGAACCGACGGCTATCTAGGTTATCCTTACAAGCACGGACTGCGCTACCAGTTTCGCTACGGCAATTCCGTCAAACTGGGATTCGTAGCTTCTCAGGATGCCGGCGAACCATTCTTCGGAGGCAGGAACACGATGGGTTACGACTTCTATTCCTTCTATCTTCAGGTAAAGAACCTGGGCAGATGGAAGAATATCACCCTGGGCAGATACAGACTGAACGCAGGATTGGGACTGATACTCAATAATGATTTCGGATTCGGCAAACTCTCAGCCTTAACCTCCTTGGGCAGATCATCTTCCTGCATCATCCGCGGTCATTCTTCCCGTTCTTCAGCCAATTATCTGCAAGGCGCCGCCGCCACCTATACCTTATTAAAGGGCCTCGAACTGACTGGTTTTCTTTCTTATCGCCAGATAGATGCTACGCTTTCTGCTGACGGCGGGGGCATCAAGACCATCCTGAAGACCGGTTTGCATCGCACGGTGAATGAGATTGCTAAACAGAAGGTAGCATCCAATACACTTGTGGGAGGCAACATCAGTTACCGGCATCAGGGCTGGCACATCGGAGGTACAGCCTTTTATACCTCTTTTTCCCTTCCGCTCACGCCCAATAAAAGCCAGCTTTACAAGCGTTTTGCTCCAGAGGGGAATGCCTTTTGGAATGCCAGTATCAGCTATGGTTATATCTCCCATCGCTTCACCCTCTCCGGCGAGACGGCAACTGGCGATTGCGGTTCCATAGCCACGCTCAATGCAGCCTCCTATCTCTGTTCCGACCATTTCACGCTCATGGCTCTTCACAGGTACTATTCTGCCCGTTACTATTCTCTCTTCAGCAACAGCTTTTCCGAGGGGAGCGATGTGCAGGATGAAAACGGCGTATATCTGGGCTTTACCTGGATTCCTGCCCATCATTGGAGCATCACAGCCTATAGCGATTTCGCCTATTTCGCCTGGCCTAAGTATCAGACCAGGGAGAGCACTCAGAGTTGGGATAATCTGGTGAATATTCTCTTCCAGCCCTCCAGAGTCCTGACGGTAGGAGGAAGGTTCCGTTATAAGGATAAGGCGGGAACCACGACCGGCCGTCTGCGCCTCTATGCCACAATAGTCCAAAAACGATGGAGCGCCAAAACCAGTTTCGACTATACGATGAGCCAGGCGGAAAGCACGATGAAGAATGAGGACGATGAGCTTAGTAAAGGCTATATGGTGAGCGAGCATATAGGATGGGAATGGAAATGGAAGAAGCAGTTGAAAGGAACGTTGAGAGGCTGCCTGGGCTATTTTCATACTTCCGATTTCGCCTCCCGTATCTACGCTTATGAGCCTGGTCTGCTCTATCAGATGAGTTTCGGCAGCTACTACGGCGAGGGCATCCGTTACGCCTTGGTGGCACGCTCAGAGATAGGTTCCCATCTGCTGCTTATCGCCAAATTGGGTACAACCGATTATTTCGACCGCTCTCACATCTCTTCTGGTTTGCAGGAAATCTCCCGCTCTTCACAATCCGATCTGGAGATACAGGTAAAGTGGAAATGGTAAGAAAGAATGGAGAAAAACGGGAAAAATATATCAAGAATAAAAAATATTAACCGTTTTTCTTGTTTAAATAGAAAAAATGAGTTACTTTTGCATCTTGAATAAATACTGGCTTATAAATGAAGATATTGATAGTTATCCCTTGTTATAACGAGGAAGAAGTGCTGCCTAAGACCTTAGATGTGCTGGGGGCATTGATCAGAAAAATTAAGAAAGAGACTGATGCCGACACAGAACTGCTGCTTGTCGACGATGGCAGTCGTGACCATACTTGGCAGATGATTTCGGATGCTGCCAAGGAGCATGGGTATGTGCATGGCATCAAACTGTCGCATAACCGGGGCCATCAGAATGCGCTTTGGGCAGGTATGGAAGCTGCGGTAGACCATTGTGATGCGATGGTAAGTATCGATGCCGACCTGCAGGACGATGAGAATGTTATCGTGGATATGGTGCGCCAGGTGCAGGAAGGCAAGGATATCATCTATGGTGTGCGCAAGGAGCGCAAGACCGATACCTTCTTCAAGCGCTTTACCGCCCAGGCTTTCTATAAACTGATGCAGAGTGTGGATAAGGAGACGGTTTACAATCATGCCGATTTCCGCATGATGACCAACCGCACCCTAAAGGCGCTGATGCAGTATCCTGAGCGCAATCTTTTCCTCAGAGCCATCGTCCGCCAGTTGGGTTTTCGAGAGGGGTTCGTCTATTACGACCGCAAGGCTCGTGAGGCGGGTGAGAGTAAGTATCCGTTTACCAAGATGCTGAGTTTCAGTATAGATGGCATCACTTCGTTCTCCGTGGCACCATTGAAGTTTATCACCTTCCTGGGTCTGGCGATGACTTTAGTAGCAATCATCATGATTATCTTTGCCTTGGTAGAATATTTCCAGGGCAAGACCATTCAGGGCTGGACCTCTATGCTTGTTTCCATGTGGTTTATCGGAGGCATCATCACCACGGGTGTAGGCATCACGGGTGTTTATATCGGCAAGATTTATACCGAGGTGAAACGTCGCCCACGATACTTCATCGAAGAAAGAGTATAATCTTATCGAAGAAAGAAAATAAGAAGAATATCAATTTGATAGATACAAAAATAGCATCGGTACTTATAATCCCGATGCTATTTTTGTATCTAATCACTAATAATTAATCACTACTCATTTGTTAAGTGCAATATTGGCACTAGTCTTCACGAATCGGTAGAAACCTACCTTGTTGTGCCATTCTACCGTCTTTCTTACTTCCCAAACCTTCTGGAAGGTATAGTCCTTGCCGAATTTCTCAAGGAAATCAGGCATGTCTTCTTCCGGAATTATCAGCACGCCATCCTGTGGCAATACCTTGTCAAACTGCTGGATCTTATCGCCCAGATAGAAGTTGAGGCTGAAGAAATGCAGCATATCTACCGACATATAAGAATAGAGTTTGCTGGTATCAAACTTCTTCTCGATAACTGGCGCCAGATGCTTATCGGTCTTCGTGTTGAGCACAGGTGGCTGCAGACTGGAGTCGAGCATCAGGAAGAGCCCCACGATGGTGGCAAGGGTATATGAAACAATATTGTTTGGATTCTTCTTCTTGAGTGCCCGGAAGATGAGGTAAACTCCCTCCAAAGTGATAACCATAAAGATGCTGCATGGGATGAGCAAATCGTTGTTTTCGAGCGCATGGAGCATGGCGATATTGTCTATGGCATGCTTGCCGTGGAAGATGCTTTCTGGCACCCATCCTTTTTTTACCACCAGCAGGGCGATATTGAGAATCAGGGTTATCGAAGCAATCACCCCGGCATAAACCTTCAAGGCTCCCATCTTCTCCTTCATCATCCATACGATGTATTCGGCGATGAGATAGGCCATGAACGGATAGCATGGCAGCAGATAAACGCTGCGCTTGCTCTTTGGGATGCAGTAGAAGAAGAGTACCAGGAGGAAGGCGAGCCAGGTGAACACCTGCAGCGGAGTAGCCTTCTTCGCATTCTCAAGGAAACGGGTCTTCGAGAACTTCTTCCATGGCAGAATGAAGAGCGAGAACAATAATAATAAGGTGTAAGGCAACCAGCCCGTGATGAGCGTGAGAAGGTTGTACCACGCTGGGTTCTCGTGCGATTCGTATGCCATCTTGCCTATGAATCGGTCGATGTTCTCTTCCTTCACCAGGCGCAGAAACTCATCGCCGCCTTGCAGATAGGCTGCATAATACCAGCAGAAAGGAATAACGAGCGAGAGCAGGGCGGTTAGAGCCATGCGCCATACGATGCCCCAGAAGTTCTCACGTTGGGTAAGCATGAATACGCCCATCACAAAGCAAGGCAGAATGATGCCCACAGGACCTTTGGTAAGCGTAGCGCCACTCATGCAGAGGATAGCGAGCCAAGGCAACTGGTGCTTTCCTTTCTCCCACCAGCGGTAGAGCAGATACATGGCTCCCACCATAAAGGCGGTGTTCACCATATCTACACGGCAGTTCATACCCGCACGGTGCACCTCGAAGGCGGTGAGCGTGAGGATGGCTGCGATGAGACTGGTTGGGGCGTTCTTGCGCTTGGCATAGAATACGAAGCCGCCAATGGTCATCAATACCAGCGATACGGCGGATGGAAGACGTGAGGTGTACTCATTCACATGGCCGATGAAGAGGCTGAAGAAGGCGATGCACCAGTGGAAGAATGGCGGTTTGTAAGGGATATCACCTCCGTTGTTGATAGGCAGAATCCAGTTGCCATGTTCCAGCATGGTGTAGGCAACCACCGCTTCGCGCGGCTCTCCCTTGGTATTGAAATCTGTGAGTCCGAGGAATGGAATCATCATCACGATAGCCAGGATGATGATGAGCCATAGGGCTTTGTTGTACTTGATGTTCATGTCTTATCGAAGTCTTGTTTTGTTATTTTGGCTGCAAAGTTACATATAATTATTTGTTTATAGACAGAATAAGGCTAGAAATTTTGCTTTTATTAGGATATAATTATTAACTTTGCACCCGATTTCTAAAGTAGAATAAAAATGAAACGATATTTTAAGGCTTTTGGGTATCTCCTTTCGGTGCATGTATTGGCATTGCTGGTGATGACTCTGTTCAGATTGGTAGAATTTATCGCTCTGCATGGCATGATTGTAGATGCAGAGGCGAGTAGGGTAATGGCGTTTGTCAAGGGTGTATGGTTTGATAATGTCATAGCTTGTTATATTTCGGTATTGCCTGTGGCTGTGCTCCTGATAGCAGCCAGCCTGGGGTGGTGTCATCGCCGTTTGCTGCGTGGTATCAACATCTGGTATGCGGCATGGTTTGCCATCGCCTTCATGCCTTCGGCAGCCAATACTCCTTATTTCCAATATTTCTTCAAGAACATCAATTCCAGCATATTCGGGTGGTTCGGCTATGTAGCCACCACATCGGGCATGCTCTTGCAGGAGTCTTCCTACTGGCTCTATATCGCCCTCTATTTCGTGTTTACGGGGGCGTTTATCTATGCGCTCGTCCGTCTGCGCTGCTACTTCGAGGGGCTCTTCCTTCTGCCTAAGGACAATATGCACCTGGTGCAGGTAGTCAGCCGTTTCCTTATTTCTGCTGTGATGATAGGTGCCTGTCTCTTCGGCATCCGTGGCAGAATGGGCTATAACCCTATCAAGGTGAGCCAGGCTTACTATTGCGAGGATTCTTTCCTCAACCAGCTCGGCATCAATCCGGCATTCAATCTCCTTACTTCTGCGCTCGACGATATGCGCAAGGAGAACAAGGAGTTGCATCTCATGCCATACGCTGAGGCTATCACGAATACCCGCCAGTGGCTGGGTATTACGGGAAAGGTGGATAGCACGAATATTCTGAAGCGTGAGGTGGTGAACGATTCCCTGATGATGAAGATGGGTCAATCTCCTGCGAAGAAGAATCATCCTAACGTGGTGGTGATATTGATGGAGTCGATGTCGGCAAACCTGCTGGGCACATTCGGCAATCAGCAGCCGCTCACTCCAACGCTCGATTCGCTCTATCAGCATTCCCTGGCGTTCACCCACTTCTATAGTTCCGGCATCCATACCAACCATGGCATGACGGCTACGCTCTACAGTTTCCCTGCCCTCATGTTCCGCAACCTGATGAAGGGAACGGTAACTCCACGCCGCAAGGGTATCGCCACGGTGTTGAAGAAGTATGGCTACGAGAACATGTTCTTCATGACTCACGAGGCACAGTATGACAACATGAAGGCTTTCTTCCAGACCAATGGCTACGATGACATCTTCTCTCAGGAGAACTATCCTAAGAGCGAGGTGGTGAACAGTTTTGGTGTGAGCGACCATTTCGAGATGGACTATGCCCTCAACACCATCAACCAGAAGGCGAAGATGGGCAAGCCTTTCATGGCTACCATCCTCACCGTGAGCAATCATCCGCCATATATCATTCCTGATTTCTTCAAGCCGAAGACCAAGGAGAAGGAAACACAGATTGTGGAGTATGCCGACTGGGCGATAGGCGACTTTCTGAAGAAGGCAAGCCGGGAGCCTTGGTATAAGAACACGATATTCGTGATTCAGGCAGACCATGGTAAGCTGGTGGGTAAGAGCGAGGGCGAGTTGCCTCAGTCTTACAACCACATTCCGCTCATCATCTTTGGTCCTGGTGTTCCGCAGCAGCAGTATGCCGGTTTGGGTATGCAGGTAGATGTAATGCCTACGCTTTTCGGTCTGATGAATCTGAATTATGAGTACGAGGGCTTCGGCGTGGATTTGCTGAAACAGGAGCGCCCGATGGTATTCTATTCGGCAGATAACCAGATTGTGGCAAGAGACCATCAGCGTTGCTTTGTCTATAATCCGTCGATGAACCGCAGTTTCTGCTATGATGTGTTGCCGAATGGTAATCTGAAGGAAACCAAGCAGGAATCTAAGTTCCAGGATTTGAAGAACTATGTGTTCTCGAATATCCAGGCTGCTGAATATATCGAGCGACATCAGCAATAAAAAACGATTTTATCAGAAACAGTAATCCCCCACCACGCTTTGGCTGCGTGATGGGGGATTTACTGTTTCAGGAGATTCAAGATGCTTTATGCCGAGAGGGTAAGCTTCTGCCAGATCTCGGTGTCGCCACCTTTCAGCTTCTTGCAGAGACCACGCTTGGTCCAACGGCTTATCATCTTACGGATGGTTTCACGACTGGCTCCGTCGCCACGCTCACGGCTGGCATCGAAGAGGGTGAACTGCTCAGGGAGCTGGGCAAAGAGCAGGGTGTTTCGAGACTTATAGACTGGGATTGCCTCGTTGTCCTGCTGCTGCTTGTCGAGACGCAAGCCAAACATCTCCATCTGCATGGCGAGCACGTAGTCGGCCACAGCCTTGGCAAAACGGATGCAGGCATCTGTTTCCTCTCCGGTCTGTTCCAGGATGTGGAAGATGACGCCACAACGGAAGCCGATGACGGCGGAACGGCGACGATATACATCCATCACACGGTCGGCATTCGCCAGGGCAAGCTGTCTTTTCGCTTCGAGCCACAGGCAGAACTCCTCGCACATACGGGGCAGCTCCATTACGCCGTGACTACGTTCAAGGAGAGTTACTGCCTTGAGGATGTTTGCCTGCTCCTCCTCGGTATAGTCGTGGTGCTGGCTGAGGGGTGCGAAGGAGGTATCGGGCATCTTGGCGAGCATCATTCTTGAAGAAGATCCGTCCTCGATGTTATCATCGGTGAAGAACTTCTGGAAGATGTTCTGGGTGCAGCAGCCGGAGAAGTTGAGCTGGGCGTGGGTTACGCCGCTGGTGGCTGTGATGTAGTCCTGACCCACCTCGCTCTGGTCGAACGCCTTACGGAAGTAGTCGCCGAACACCTTCCATACGCTCTTCATCGAACCGAGCTCCTCGCTGAACATATACATGGTATGGCCATCGGCACAGAGCTGACGACGCATCAATGCCGACTTCGAGATAGTATCGCCAATGTGACGGATGCAAGGCTTTGGATCCACTACACCCTTCTTGCCCTTGTGCTGCTGGTACCAGGCTTCATCCTCACGAGGTTTCTCATCGTCCTTATCCATCTTCTTCGCCCAGATGTTCTCGATGCGGCGGCATACGCCCTTACCTGATGCCTGCTCGCCGATGATGATAGACATGAGTGCCATCGGAGTATCGCTGCCGTCGCAATACTTCGCCTTCAGACGGTCAGCATAGGTTGCGGCAATAGGGAGGGCTGAGAAGAGGGCAGGCACGCGTGCCTCTGCGGCTACGCCAGAGAGCGAGTCGCGGAGTCCGAGTGGAAGCTGGTCTACTGGGAATTCGTAAAGAGGCTGTGTACTTGCCTTAGCGGCTAAAAGGTTCTCTATGTTTCTTAAATTTTCATTCTCCATAATTATTTAATGTTTAAAAGTTAGCTTGTCGGAATATCCGGTAAACGGCGGCAAAAATACGACTATCTTCTGTAACCGCCAAATTTGAGCGTGTGATAAGACCCGAATTTCAGCAGCCATTTGGGGCAAATTGTGTTAAAAAATCTAAGTCATAGTTTTGTGGGTCGGAAAACATAGGTTCTTATGTGCTAAATCATAGTTTCTCGGGTGCCAGGTTATAGCTTCTTGGATAACAGGTTCTCGTCTCAATCCGTAACCCCCTTTTTCTTCTTCTTCCTTTCTCATAAAAAAAAATAACACGGACAAATTGAATTTGTCCGGACAAATTGTTCGGAGTTTCATAACGTGTTGTTTTTCTGGTATTTATAAGCCTTTTGGACAACCATCCGGACAAATTCAATTTGTCCGTGTTTTAAAAATATTCCCGTTAAATTCTTTGGTGTCTTACCCGTAATCCATTGACTATTAGTTAATTCGTAATAAAAATGCTAGTTTTAAACAACTTTGTTTAAAACAACCTTGTTTAATTTGTTTTTTTTTGCTATCTTTGCAGAAGAAAAGCTCCTAGCCCAGGGCGTGTGGAGCTTACATACGAATTACATTAGTATATAATAAGGTAGTGATTATGAGAAAAAGTAAAGAAGCTCCGTTTGTGTTCGGTGTTCGTGTGGAGGGAGATTCCTTTACCGACCGACGAGAGGAAACAGAACGTCTGAAGGCGAACTTTACGTATGGAGTGAATACGATATTGATTTCACCTCGTCGTATGGGTAAGACTTCATTGGTGGATAAGGTGTGTTCGCTTGTAGAGAGCGAGGACATCAGGATAGCTCGTATAGATGCCTTTGGCTGTCGTTCGGAGAATGATTTTATCAATGCTTTTGCTACGGCTGTAGTTCGGGCTACTTCTTCAAAATGGGAAGAATGGATGGAGAATGCCAAGGTATTCTTAAGCCGTTTCGTTCCGAAAATCAGTATTGGTCAAGATCCTTTGACTGATTTTTCTTTGGCTTTGGAGTATAATGCAGGTAACAATACAACAGAAGAAGTATTGAGACTTCCGGAAATGATAGCTCGTTCTAAAGGTTGTCATATCGTAGTCTGCATCGATGAATTTCAGCAGATAGGCGATTTCCCTGATTCCTTGACCTTCCAGAAGAAGCTCCGCAGCGTATGGCAATTACAGAGCCATGTATCTTACTGTCTTTATGGAAGCAAGAAGCACATGATGGAACAGATGTTCCAGAATGCCAGTTATCCATTCTATCGCTTTGGTGATTTCTTCTATCTGAATAAGATAAGCGAGAAAGACTGGGTGGAGTATATCTGTCAGCGATTCGAATCTACCGGCAAGCATATTTCTGAAGAGTTGGCTCGTGAAATCTGTCAGGTAACAGACAGATATTCCTCTTATGTACAGCAGTTGGCATGGTTTGTATGGCTGCGAGTGCAGGATGATTCTGCAGCTACAGAAGAAGACTTGAAATATGGAATAGACCGGTTGCTGGATGCTTGCGAGCCTTTGTTTATCCAGCAGACCGAAGACCTTTCTGCCTATCAGATGAATTTCCTGCATGCCATCATCAATGGAGTACATACAGGCTTCACGCAGACAGCGATATTGGAAACCTATCGTCTGGGTACTGCCGCCAATGTAACCCGCCTCAAGAAATCCTTGATGGTGAAAGATCTGATTACGATTCCTGCTCCTAAGCATCTGGAAATGAGTGACCCCATCTTGGCGTTGTGGCTCAAGAGAAGAGTTTGGAAATGATGTTCCCTGGAGTTCCAAAGCATCCTAGGCAAAAATATAAAAATATAGTAAACAAATGAAGATAAAGATAAATCCAAAATACGAAGAGATGAGAAGTTTCATCGAACGCATCCCGGATGTGTTCGAGAAGGAAGGACGTGTGATTTACACGGGTCGCAATCTTATTAAGGTGATGGAAGCTCCTGATGGAACTGTTATTAATGTGAAGCGCTATCACGTGCCAAAGGGACCCAACAGTCTGATTTATTCCCTAGGCATCAGAAAGCCTAAGGGAGAGCGTGCCTTCGAATATCCGATGATATTGGAGAAGAAAGGCATCGGAACCCCTACACCTATTGCCCTTATCGAAGAGCGTAATGCCATCGGGCTTTTGGGATATACCTATCTCATCACCCTGCAGTGTGACAACCTGCATACGCTTTACGAAGTGGGCGATGCAGTCCCTGGCACCTACGAGAAACTGGCTAAGGCGCTGGCGCATTTTGCTGCTGATATGCATAATAAGAAAATCCTGCATAAGGATTTTACGCCAGGCAACGTGTTGTGGAAACAGGATGATGAAGGCTTCCATTTCATCATCGTGGATATCAACCGCATGAAGTTTGGAGAAATCAGCGTCAAGGAAGGACTCTATAATCTCCGAAAGTTCTGGGGACCTAAGGAATTCATCCGAATCCTGGTCTCTGAATATGCCAAGGTAAGAGATTACAGCGTGGATGAGGCTGTAGATTATGTGATGAAGGAACGCGCCAAGTTCTGGACCCGCTATGGCAAGAAGCATCCTATTAAGTTTAAACTGGAGTTATAGGAAACGAATTAAGTTTAAGCCATAAGCAACTTCTCAAGTTTAAGCCTGAGCTATAAGTGCTAAACTCTTGCAAGTAAATTCCACACGCCTGAAAGGGCGTGTGGAATTTACTTGCAAGAGTTCAATTATTTTATATATACAAATTTCAAATTACCTGGTCCTATGTCTCTTTTGCAACGTGCAAGAAGCATGGTTGGAGATTCCTGCATGTTTGCGGCTGGTGAGGCAACAATCTTATCTTTACCGTAGTATCGGGCAATTCCCTGATTGATCCAATATCCTGGATAAATCATGATGTCATTGAATGCATCCGAAGGCATTTTTACCGTAAGAGGCTTCAATGTTATGGCACTTTGGGTATTCGTCTTCAATGCCAGTTCACGCTCGTTCATTTCCTTGTCAAATTTCACGGCAGTTCCTTTCAACATAAGTGAAACGGTTCTGTTGGTTGTCCTTTCCTTGAGACTTACGGATAATATCAAGATGACAATGGCACAATATGGCGCATACTGCAGCGAGTTGGCATATTTCTTCTTAGATGCCGTTACTAAATCTATAATGGCAGAGCTTAATGGCGCTTTTGCCTCAGCCTTTCTCAGAACAGCTCCAGAAAGATAATAAATATTGATGCAGATGAGCCACAGGTGTATATACGAATAGATGTTCTGTACTCTGCCCGGTCCTCTTGTTCCCATGGCATAGCTGTGGGCGAAGAAGAATGAACTGTAAAGCGTAACGGTAATCAGGATGCATAGCCAAGGGTGAGAGAACTTGAATCTCGAGCTACTTGCCGCCTTGACAAGGGTAGGGCTAAGAAGCATCAACATCAGAATTTGAGCGATATTGATGGATTCTGATAAGAACTCGAAGCTCTTTCCTATTGCCATGAAGAATGCAACGACAACATTTGGCTTGCTTTCTATGGTAACTTGTCTGAACGCATTACCAGGAGCCAACACGCTGAAAAGGAAGGCGATGCCATAGATGGTGAGAATAGTAATATATAAACGTGGCCATTTTCTTTGTTCCATCTTCATGATGAGAATGGCTGCAAACAGAATCGCTCCCATGCCAAGTCCTGACACGAAGTTTCCGCCGGCAATGATGATGGATAGAACGATGGACGCCCCTCCGATAAGGGCTTTCTTGAACTTGGAACTACTTAATTGATATCCTATGAGCAGAGATGCTAAAAACAGAGACATGCTATATAATAAAGTGTAAGTGGAGGTCACCAAACTGGAAATCAAGATGAATGTTCCAAGCCAATATTGGCCGAATACTCCTGGTTGTAGAGCCATGAGAAAGCAGGCGGAATAGGTGCCCTGCCATGTATGATACATCGTCATAGCTACATTCCAGGCTGTCTGAACGCAAGCCGGAAATGAATGGGTCTCATTCCAAATCTTATATACTTCTGCACCGAAGACATAATCATCCGCAAATGGATGAAGATACTGGCTTATCCATAACATGGGAATGATGGATATGATTAGAACAGCAATAGCTACTCCTGTTACAATTTTCAATTGCTTTTTATTCATAACTGCTTTTATCCTTTTATATTATTTTCTTTTTACTTCTTGTTCTTTCTTTACTTCTTACTTTACTATATATTATAACATCCTTATTGCCATAATCTTGCATGCAAGATAAACAATAAATGTTAAAGCTTATATTGTGTATAGGTGCAAAGGTACTAAACATAATTGGGATCACCTGCATCCACACGCTTTTGCAGGTGCCCCCTTATAACTTTTCGTATGTGTTCATTAAGTCGCAGGCTAGTTTCTCGTCTGTAAAGTTGAGGGCATAAGTCTTGCCGGCTTTTATCATGTCTTGGCGCAGTTGCTCATCGGTACAAGTGCGCACGATGGCTTCTGCCATACTTTGGGCATCATCGGGATTCACATAGATTCCGCCAGGTCCTCCTGCCTCTTCCAGGCAAGACCCTGTGCATCCGATGGTAGGTATGCCACTTGTGATGGCTTCGAGCAAGGGGATGCCGAAATCCCTCGATGCGAGAAGGATAGGTAAAACTGCGTGCCAGCTTATAGAAGGATGGCAGGTCTTCGTAAGGTACCTGATGATGGAAGTGGAAAAGATGCTCAATGCTTTGCTCCTTGAGGTAGGCTTGTATCTCGTCTACATAAGGGGTTCTTCTGCCTACAGCCACCACATGGATTTTGGCTATATTGCACTTTTCCTCATTGGCTTTTGCCATTTGGTTGATTTCTGCCATAGCCTTTGCCACCAGCATCAGGTTCTTGCGCTCCTCGATGCTTCCTACGTAGAGCACATATTGGTCGGGCAGTTGGTATTTTTGCTTTACCTCTTCCTGTTTGCTGGACTCAATGTCTTGGGCAAAGACAGGGTCGCAGCCTTGGTACACCACGTCTATCTTTTCCTCTGGGGTGTGATAGTAGTGCATGATTTCCTGCTTGGTATATTCGCTTACGGCTATCACGCGGTCGGCGCACTGGCAGGCACGTCGAAACTTATAGTTGTATATCTTTCGGTCTATCCAGTGATAATACTGTGGGGTGTGGATAAAGATGAGGTCGTGGATAGTAACTAGGTATTTGCATCTGTCTTCTCCCAGCTTTGTCTCACGTTGTTGGGGTGTGCCGATGTTGAGCGGCAGTTCGTTGCTGAGGCCATGGAAGATGTTGATGCCATCCTGCTGGATGTCGTGGGTCATTCCCCATACACGCCAGATGGACCGTATCTTGCTCCAGATGCCTTTGGGTGGAAAATGCAGGGAGAGCTTCTTCAGCGTGGGTATCTCTCCGAGATAGGGCATGCGATGAGGCTTAGGGGTATACAGATGGTAAGAATTGCTGACGAATTGCTCCGACAGTATTCTAATCACGAATCGTCTGTAGTTGCCCAGTCCTGTGCGGTTTTTCGCCGCTCTCTTTGCATAGAATCCTATGTTCATCATTTTGTTTTTTCTTTAATTATTGGGACAAAGGTATATTAAAAAACTGATTTCTCAAAATAAATATGGATTTATTTGCTAATTACGTGGAATTTGCGTAATTTTGCCCTCTAAATAAAGTAATTCATAGCAAGACAGATAGAATGGATAGTACAAAAATGGAGAATAGCCAGTGGCTAGCAGGTATCAGGCACTTTTTCGGTCGCCCTTTCTTCAGCGACCCTCGCACCTTGCTGGGGCTCTGGTTGATTCTAGGTGTGGGTCTGCATTGATCAAGATTCACAAGTGCAATAACTTCTTGATATTCAAGTATGATTTCTGGCATGCTTGGAATCAGACTTCATTGTATGCCCAGTATCCTTTGGAGTTTTTCGATTCGAACCACTATGGTCCGTTCTTCAGCATCATCATCGCATCGTTCTATTGCATAGAGAAAGATATTACGGCAGCCTGCTTTATCATGATAGGAACCTTTGTGAAGCTTTATGGCATCGTAGGGCTGGCATTCTTTTTCTTTTCCAAGCACAAGGTTAAGTTTGTGGCAGCATTGATAGGATGGGCTGTCCTGTTCTTTGTCCTGCCTATGGCGATAACCAGTCCTGAGTATATCATCGACCAGTATAAGGAGTGGCATGTCAGCCTTGCGGGCAAGAACATGGAGAATATGTTTTCCAAAATGCAGAATCAATCGCTGCTGGGACGTTGCGCTGCTGGTGTTTGCCTTCATTCTGACGAGCATGTCGCCATCCGATCTTTTCCCTGCTTTCATCCGCAAGAACTACGTGCAGCCTTACGCCTTGAAGGCATTGCCTTGCGTGCTGATATGGTTTAAGCTCGTTTACGAGATGATGACAAAGGATTATTCAACTCCTCAAAATGTATCAGAAGAAAAATAAGAGAAAAATCTTTTCGTTCCTTTGGACGTTGTAGTCAATATGGTTTTCTCTATAATACTAAAGTAGCTCAGGAGAGGTTATCCATCTATGGGCAACCTCTCCTGAGCCAATATATTCCGAATGTAGAAGGGGCTTTACAGAATAGCTTTATTTGAACATAGCCAATGCTTTCTCTATGATAGGAGCCATGTCATAATACTTGTATTCGGCAAGGCGGCCGCCAAAAATTACATCTTCTTCCTGGTCTGCCAGGTTCTTGTATTGTGCATACAGTTCAGAATTCTCCTTGTCGTTTACCGGATAGTATGGTTCCATGCCATCTTTCCATTCGGTGGAATATTCCTTGGAGATAACCGTCTTCGGGGTCTCATAGACTTCTGCTCCGAACATTTCGAAATGCTTGTGCTCAATCACTCGGGTATATGGCACTTCGCGCTCAGTATAGTTTACCACGGCATTACCTTGATAGTTAGGGCAGTCGATGGTTTCCTGCTCAAAACGGACAGTGCGATAGTTGAGCTTACCAAACTGATAGTTGTAGAACTCATCTATCTTGCCTGTG
>ULMN01025951.1_pt1 | contig 41239 bp, 51 predicted proteins | sample 1951671 | NCBI WGS metagenome assembly ULMN01 (sample SAMEA4835552, study PRJEB28245) | human gut metagenome | biome: gut microbiome; material: fecal sample | place: Denmark | collected 2008 | reverse complement strand
TTTGAGTATATTTAAACACATTTAATCACATTTAACAATATATTCAATTACTTATTTTCTCCTCCTTTACCGGTTACCTTTTTAGAATATAATATCACTTATAATACTGTATTTCAAACTGCAGTGACTCATTTTCCCTGAATACATTTATCTTTGGTGAATATACTACGGACAGCACTATATTATTGAACCTTCCTCTTTGTGCAGCTTCAAGCGCGTCCGAACCAAACCTTTGCCTGATATAGTCAAAAAAGCTTTCTATATCACCAAAATAAATTGCATTGATTGGCGTGCCATATGAGGATATCAAAGAAAGCCTAAGCACATTGTTGTTTTTACCCACTACCCACATGCGGCTCACATGTAGATTTTTATCCGCAAAAACAGGCTTTGGATTGTCCTTTCCAAACGGTGCCAGTACCGAAAACTCAGACACCAGTCTCATTGATACATAATCCACCGGCATCGGCACATCTATATGTATTTTAGGCACGAGGTCATCGTCAGTAAGCGATGCATACTCATTTATTTTCTGACGGAATGGCTCAACGTTTTCTTGTGGCAGTGAAAGTCCTGCAGCCATCGGGTGGCCACCAAACTTCGTGAACAGCTCACTGCATTTGCACATTTCCTCATACATGGAGTACTCCTCTATCGAGCGCCCTGAGCCCTTTACTCCGTCCTCACTCTTTGTGAGTATAAAGGTTGGCTTATTGTATCTCTCCCTGATACGGCCTGCTATGATTCCTGCTATGCTCTCATGCACATCCGGCAGATATATGACAAGTACCCTGTCTTTTTCGTAATTGTCCCTCTCATATATTTCAACTGCGGTTTCCACACCCTTTGCAGTCATTTCCTTTCTGTCATCATTGAGTGCTACAAGCTCTGATGCGATGCGCATGGCCTCATCCTGCCTGTCGCATAAAAACAGCTCAAGTGCTCTTTTGGCTGTATCCAAACGGCCTGTCGCATTGACACAAGGTCCAAGAACAAATCCAAAATGATATGCATCTACATTTTCAGCCTCTATATTACAACATTCAAGCAGGGCTTTCATGCCGATATTTGTCGTATGATGAATACTCTTTAAACCGGTCTTTACGAGTATACGGTTCTCACCTGTCAGCGGCATGACATCACCAACTGTTGCAAATGCCACATTCTCTATAAAATCCATGGCCTCTTTCTCATCTATGCCGATTTTTCTATATAGTAATATGACAATTTTCCAGGCAACAGCCGCTCCGCAAAGCTCCTTGTACGGATAGTTGCACTCTATCTGATGCGGATTTACAACGGCATCTGCTTTGCTCTCCTTGTAAATCTTTATACCCTTTATATCTTCAAAAGGCACTGCATGGTGGTCTGTTACGAGAACCGTCATTCCAAGTTCCTTTGCATGGGCGATTTCCTCAATCGCCGCAATTCCGTTGTCACAGGTGACCACAGTGTCTATCCCGTCCTTATATGCCTTGTCAATCAGATGCACATTCAAACCATAGCCATCCTTCACTCTGTCGGGAATCATATAATCCACACATGCACCGGCTCTTTTAAGTGCCTTCACAAGAATATATGTAGACATCACTCCGTCTATATCATAGTCGCCGATTATCCTGATTTTGGCCTTGTCAGCTATCTTTTGGGCAAGAATGTCAACCAGCCTCTGACCATCCTTTAAAAGAGCCGGGTCTGCAATGTCTGAGATTTTGCCGTTTATAAATTCATTTACCGCGTCATCTCCTATAACACCTCTGTTTCTGATTATCCGCGCCGTCACCTGATCTATTCCAAACTTCGCTCCGATTGCCGCAAAATCAGCCTTCTTAGCACTAACATACCACTTTGCCATAATCTACCCTTTCCAGTCTCAGCCCACACGCCGGTGCCGTGTAGCCTGCCTGTGCCCTATCCTTTGAAGCTAAAATTTCCATCACAGCATCCGGATTTTTCCTTCCATCGCCCACCTCGATAAGCGTTCCTGTGATGATTCTTATCATATTCTGTAAAAATCCATCTCCGGTGTAGCTGATAACAATATCGGCACCTGTTTTTTCAAAATCAATAGAAAAAATTGTCCTGACCGTTGACTTCTTCATATGCCTATTGCCACAAAAGGCTTTAAAATCATGCTCTCCGAGAAGATACGCTGCTGCTTTTTTCATCCGGTCTGTGTCAAGCGGCTTATCATAGTCGTATACATATTTTCTCCTGAACACATCTGACACAATACCGGTGTGTATTGTATACACATATGTCTTTGACACAGCATTGTACCTGGCATGAAATCTGTCAGGCACATTTGAAATATCTGTCACCGCAATATCTGCCGGCAGATGCTCATTCAGCCATATAAATATCTCATCCTTGGAAAAATGCTTCGGCATGTGAAAGCTTGCCACCTGCCCCACCGCATGCACTCCAGCATCCGTGCGCCCTGAGCCTATGACCTCAACCGGCTTTCCTGCCAGTGTGGAAAGCACATGCTGAAGCTTTCCCTGTATTGTATCATCTGTGGATTTCTGCACCTGCCAGCCTTTGTAGCGTGTGCCGTCGTATGCCACAATTATCTTGTAATTTTGGGTTTCTGTATTCATAAAATTGTCTTTCTTTATCTAAAAAAATAGGGTTGTGAATAGTTACTTTTATTTTAGCTCCTTTAATCCAATTAAGCAAGCTCCGCAATACGTGTCACAGCGACATATATATTTGATATCTCATACCATGTATTGTAGTCCACCACACCTGATACCGGAAGTCCGAATACAGCCTGAAATTTTTCCACGGCCGCCTTTGTCTTTGGTCCGTATATTCCATCCGGCACAATAGACGGAATGGCCGGATATGCCTTTGCGATGCGGGCGAGCTGTTTTTGTATCTGGTATACATTCTGCCCTGACGAGCCTATGCCTATATTGTAGCCGGGCCATGACGCCGGTATTCCTGATACAGCCTCCGCGGTATTGATATACATGTTGCTGCCGTAAAAGTATCTGAGTATCTCAATTGCACTGTAGCCCTGGTCACCGAGACTTTTAGAGCCCCACTGTGTCAACCAAATTGTATTTGCGTATAAGTGCCAGCTATTATTTTTCAAACACGCTAACATACTTGCTTGATGCTGTAATGTATAATCCTGACTTAAGCTTATACATACTACCACTTCCAACCTTGATAGGTCCCTGAACCACAGTAAATACCTCGTTCTTCTTTACTGTTCCTGCTGCCGCAGATGCATCCCATGAAGGTGATTTTCTCACAGTCAATCCATCAGCTCCATCATATATTACCTTAACATACTTCTGTTTTGCCGGAGTAACAGATGGTGCCTGTGGCTTTGGTGCTGCTGGGGCAACATAGTCAGCAAGTGCATATGCTATCGCATTGCACACATCATTGAATTTATTTTTGTAATTTGATGCATCCGGATCATTTACAAAGCATACCTCTATCAACATAGATTTTGCTTTTGTTCTATGTACTACATACAATCCTGATCCATCCTTTACACCACGATTATTGAATCCCAGTGCCGAGATATGTTCACATACTTCAAGGGCATCCTGGTACTGTCTGCCCTTATAGGTATATACCTCTACTCCTTTTCCCTGTTTTGCCGAGTCATTATTAAAATGAATTGAGATGAACCAGTCAAGGGTATCCTGATTGGCAAGTGCTACAGCCTGTTTAAGATAAGCAGATTGTGTTGCTGCCTTATCAATCGTACATGGCACCACTGTTACTCCCATGCTTTTAAAGATTTCTGTAAGCCTTGCTACTACTTTACGTGTCTCCTGCGACTCAACAATAACTCCACTTGTGCCGTATCCCGGTCCTGATATTGTATGTCCTGCATTTAATCCTATTCTCATTTATTTGTCCTCGCTTTCTTTTTGATCTGATCCTGCAATATGTTCTGTCTGCGATTTAATATTCTTCACTAACGGCAATAAAAACGATGGTATCTGAATACCAATATCTATCATATTTTCCAATATTGATATTATTTCATTACATATAATCCATATCGCTACAACACATGCAATTAAAAATGTAACCGGTATTTTAATCCCAATCGTCTGCGATGCATACAACAGCAATTGATCCATGACAGCTCCAACGACTACGAGTAGCCACATAGATACCTTTTTCTTGATTCCTTTGATGCTACGGTAAGAACTGATGCCTCCGTCCGGTCGATTCTTTGCTGCCATGAGGCCTGTTGCATAATCGATAATGTTGCATAAGATCATGAGAAGCACTGGTATATACAGTGTTCCCAACAATGCAGACAAAAATGCTGCCACCCCTGTTACTATTGCTTTGATTGTGTTAATGTTTTCCATTGTTTGCTCCTTTCTTTAAATATATTTAAATATAAAAGAGCCGGCACCATTTCTGGTATCGGCTCTCAGGCTCTAATGTATCTTTCTTCATCTGTTTTGTTGTTTTTAATTATAACATAAATTTAATATAATTTCTCTACTATGTTATCATTTTTCTACATTAAACAATACATTTTCTGTGATTGTTTTTCACCTAGCATTCTTTCTTGATTTTTTTCATAAAAATAAGACCTTACGTTCTTGCTCTAATTTCCATATATACCTCCATAAAAATAAGAGCTGTAAATTCGCTCCTATTTGTTCTGATTTTCAAAATATTGTTTCATTTTTTCAATTCCATCCTTCAATGCTGTACTACCTTCGATAATTGCAATTCCAAGAGTTAACCCCGTAACAGATCGTTCTGTATTTCCCTTAGTGCACACGTTTACAAATACTGCAATCGCCAAGAAAAAATACAGTACTCCCTTTGCGACAAGCATATTCGCATTAGTTTTTTTGTTTTTACTAAAATTAATTCCATATGCAATTATTATAAAACATATTACGTAGGCTAATATATATCCTATATCCAATATCAGTCACTCTCCTTCCACCTCCATTATACGTCAAAAAGAGAACTACTACAAAAAATTATTTGCCGTCGACAATTGAAAATAATTCCAATATCTTTAAGAGTATAATAAACACCATGTAGTTATACATGTCACATTATTCTGCTGAAATCCAATCATCTGCAAAAAGCTCTAGTACTACTCAAGTAATTTTTCAATAATTCTATTTGCAATTTCTGTCATTCCTTTATTAGATGGATGAGATGCAACACCCTCGTTATCAATAGCCCTCTTTAGTTAATCGTAATAGTTCCCGCTTTCGAAATATGTATCATTTTCTACCATTGCAATTCCAATACATTTTTCTAGTTCTGTCGCAAGCATAGCATAACCTACAGCTGTTGGATGTCCGTGTATCATGTTATCAGAATATGAAGCACTGTTGAAATATGAATATTTGTCTTGTCTTATTATCGGAATAGAATAATGATTTGCAATATTTATAATAGCATCATTAAATTTTTTAATTAGTGTTTTAGTAGCACTAGATTCAATATTTCTGATTGCTATTGTCGAAATCATTATTTTTGCATTTTGTGCTTTTTCTTTTACAGCGTTAATGATTTTTGCATAGTTGCCATAAAAAGTATCATTACCACTGTCAATATCTTCTTGTGTACCTAAATAAGATTCACCTAGACCATAATAGTCATTTATCCCAAGAGCTAAAATATATAAGTTGCATGCTTCGGAATTATTAAGTTTTTTTAAGCCATACTCTGATGTCAGCCATGTCCTTGTTGATAAACCTCCTTCAGAAAAATTATATCCTGTAAATCCATTTTTTCTTGCTAATTGCTGAATCCAAGATATTTTATATTTATCGCCAATTAGAGAGCCGTCTGTGGCATAAATTTCTCCCGATGCGTAACTATCACCAATTACACCGACATCTGTAAATAATGATAAGTTACATGATTCTTTATAATTATACTTTGTAAGTTTTTCCCAATTTTTCCAACCGGCACCATATACATTATATCTCATATAAATATCATTATCTATATCAAAAAATAATTGAACTATTGTGTTATCGGCATTTTTATTTTTTGCGAATGAAATTATTGTCCCTATCCCTGGTGCATTTATGCACTGTGTAGAAATTATGTAAATGCGATTAGGAATACAATTATTAACATCGAATGAACTATCCATTATATTAATATTACTTGATTGAACCCCAAGCGTTTCAAAATCATTTAACGAATTAATTGTTTTTCTGTAGAATGTATCTAGATTTTCTACTTTTACATAACCAGTACCTTGACTCCATAATCTTATTTTGTCTGATGTTGATTTTGCTGTATAAGTAATGCTTTTATCTTTTGATAGATAATCTGTTACTGTGTCAATTACATTATTTTTATATAATAATTTAATAGCAATACCACCATTTGTTTTGTTTGTAATTTCAATCATATCACCACTAAACAAAGAATAATTGTAATCAGTATTTTGTTGTGCTGTTTTAACATTGAAATTTTTAATTTTAACTAACAGTTCTAAGTCTTCCTTTAGTGAACCAACCTGCCCCCGGACTGCTGCCCCTGCTGAATCATATATAGTGCCGTCAGCTCCCGCTCTTATATCTGTTAGTTCGGCATCACCTGTGGTTGAACCAGATGGAAGCTTTGCAAGATTGTCAATTCTCTTACGCTCAACATCCAGCTCTGTTTTAGATGCTTTTGTTAAGAGATCCTGCCTTGCCTGCAAATCCGTAGTGCCCGCCCTGCCCTCTTTATAGCAAGTTTCAATTCCAGCTGCTATGGATTCCCGCACCTCTTTTCCATATCGTGCCTCTCTGATAGTGTTTAATTCATTCATAATATCTGACATACTCTAATCCTCCTTGCTTTCTTTCTGCCCTGTGATGCTGTCTTGTGTGTCAACAACCGATGTTGACTCTAACTCACTTTCTTTTGGTCTGCTGCAATATTCCATTCCCATCCCTGCCTTTTGGTATTTTTTTGTTTCGATTGACCAACTTTCAATAAGACCATTCTTTATATTTACAGTTGTTCTATCCACACTTGTAATGTTTCCGTCCTCCCAGGATAGGCCCGATATAAAAGATGTACTGCCATTTGCTGAGCATATACTCCAATTTTTAATCAGACCATTTTCAATGGTAATACCACCATTCGTGTTATCCGGAAATAATGTACCGTTTGCGCCATTGCGAATATATGGTGTTTCTTCTTTGCAAGTAGTCTCATCAATTCTTATAACCGGAATAATTTGTTTCGGATTATCCCGGTCCCGACATCCGAGTGTTACTTGGTCGCCCTGATCACACCATACTTCCAATCCTACACGTTCTGAAGATGTGTCTTTTACTGCTCCAATGCTGCCTACGTAGTTGCCGTTATCATTCCAGGCATAAAATTTCACCTGATTATTTTCTATATCCAAGGACTTGACACCGGAAGCTGTTGTTTGTGAAAATGTTCCGGTTATATGCATCTCACCTGTTTTCATGTTCCAAAAGGATTTATTCAATGCATCTTTTAATATACCTGCTGTTATCAGATCAGCAGATAACGATCCGGTTTTAATGAAATCAGCAACAATAGCACCATCCATTGTCATTGCAAGTCCATATGGACCATTTAAACCTGTTGAAGAATATCCAAGACCATTGATATTCCACCGCCAAACCTTCTGTGCTGTTGCCGGATCATCAGTGTCCATGATATAAAGCGCTCTTTTAGTCTTATACACATATCCTCCCATAGCGCTTATTATAAGAGCTGTTGCTTTATCCCTTGCTGCCTGGAGCATAGATTTTTCCTGTGGCAAGCTCTGTTCTAATGTCTTTACAGAGCTTGTAACCTGTTGTGTATATGTCTTCTTTAATGTATTACTCAAAACCACCGTATTTTTTTCCGGACTTTGCAAATATGTGGTTTTCTTCTGTAATGGAAATCTTGTATCCATTCCAAACGGATTTGCAAGAGTACGTACCACATCTCCAACCTCATATGTATCGATATCTGCATTTAGCATCGACATATCAACTGCGGTTATTTCAAGCGTCATGTTTTCATACTGATTACTCTTCAACCACTCCTCTGCTTTTTTCTTCAAATTTTCCGGGTCAGTCACATCATCCCAGTGGATCACTTTCCGAATCCATCCAAAGTGATCCACTGCATTTTGGATAAATACATAATCTTTACCATCGTTTACAGATTCTATTGTGGTATATGCATCCAATCCATCTATTACACTTTGGTCCAGTCTTGCGCCTAATGGAATAACTGCAGTTGCTATATCTGTCCCAGATGTACCACATGTAAAATCTAATAAGTTGTAACCGAACTGAATAGGCTGTGCACATACTTTTCCATAATTCTCAAGTGTAACCAAATCCAAATATCTTATACCGTCTTTCTTGCGAATACGCAAATAGCCACTTAATTGAACACATAATTTTTCCCGTAAATCTGTAAGTGTATCCTCTCTGTTAGTAAATCTGTATATACTGTCATTTGAATCTTTTACAGTCACTACTCCAACTTCAAATTGTTTTTCTTTCTCAACCTGGTTGTTGTGGATTGTAAGCAGATTAGTAAAAAACTGCAATGGGGTCTGGTTCTGGTACTTCGCCTGCGGCTGGATTGAATCATATAAAAAGGCAAGCTCTCCTACACACTTCACTTCCTTTTCACCTTTTAATACTTCACTGCATTCCCTTACCTGTCCGTTAAAAATTTCATTACCGTCTTTTAAAACCTGTACCATACTTACACGATTTTCAATCTTACTGTACAGTGGGTTCGTACAAAGAACAGTAAACTCGAATGTGCCTGCATCATTTAATGCCTGTGTCAGCGTTGCATCACAAATAACAGCCTCTTTATCATTCGGAAAATATAGTGTTTTTCCATCAAGTAAAACTTCATATATCATAGGTATGCTCCTCTGTAATTTATGGTTACAATTCCAGTTCCTGTAAAACTAAGAGTTATATCATTTTCTGCTACAACTATGGCCGGGAAACGATATGTACCATCCTCCGGCATATCATAAGTTCTTCCTGCATATGTCAGTTTTAATTCATTTACATTTTTTACGGTAAAAACTGGCACCTGCGGCATAATTCCGCCTATTAATACAAGTTCTTTATTGTATTCATTTACAGTGATTTCATTATATTCACGCAGTACTCCCTCTTCAAAGTCAAACGTATCCCAAAGCCATTCTTCAGCCGTATTATAAATATCATATTTAAATGATTCGGCTGTTCCACTTAAGGTTATAGTTCCAACACTTCTTTTTGATTTGCTACGGTCAACAGACAGCCTACATACATAATAGTGACTAAGGTCATTATCTACAATCACCTTGCATTTTTTTCCATGTATCATAGTGGCAATCCTAAACGTAACAACCTCCCATAAATCAAAATTTCCACGAAGAACAAACTCAAATGTTACATTGCTTCTATCCTCATATAATATCCTGCCAAACACCTCCGACAAATCAATATTGCCAGAGGCGCCTGGTACCGAAATATAATTGGTTTTTGGGCTCGGGAATGGAATCTTAAGTGCTGTCATTTTAAGTCCTAATTCACTTGTATGAAATGCATCAGTTTCTGTCATTATTTTAATTCCAAAGTTTCCCATATACTCTCCTTATGTTCTCACTGTTGCAAAATCGCCCAATGCAGCATCTACGTGAGGTGCTATAATCTTTCCTGCTCTCTTGCCATCAATATTTACACTCATGCCTTTTAGTGCCCTTGCTGTAGCCTGTGCCTGTGCATCATAATCATATACCGCATTGTATGTGGCTGCGTATGAACCGCTTCCAACAAAGTTTGCTTTCATTGTAGAGGCGTTTGCCTTAATAGACTTATTAAGCGTATCGTAAGGATTATAGTCTGCTATAGGTTCATCCATGCCGGCTACGCACATTTCTCCAACCCACTTAAATTTACGTGACGGAGAGTGGATGCCAAGCGCATCCTTGAATCCTTGTAACAGTTTTCCTGCGAGGTTGCTGACTTTCTTTGTCAGTCCACTCCATGCTCCTTTGATACCTTTCCAAAGACCTGATACTATATTTTTTCCTGTACTCATAATTTTGTTCGGGAGATTTGCAAGTCCGTTGACTACCGAATCGAACAGTCCTTTTGCGGCTGCTTTTCCTTTTTCTCTCATGTTAGAGCCCCATTCTACAACCTTGCCAAGCGCAAAGCCTATCCAGTAAGCTATCTTATCCGGAAGCTCTGATATGAACTCAACTGCTGCAGTTACCATGTCTGATATAGCCGTTGTAACTGTTGTGTATACGTTCTGTCCCCACTCCAGGAGTTTTCCGGGGAGTTCATTGAACCAGTCAAATATAGACTGGATAAAGTTTGGTATGGTCTCTGTGAAGAAAGCAACTATATTGTCCCAGCTTTCTCCCATTCCGTCCTTTACGAAATTTATAACTTCGGTTCCCAATCCAAGCCAATCGTAATTAACAAAAGCTTCAACTATCGCGGCTATTATCTGCGGTATTGCCGCCAGTATATCCGGTATGCATGATAAAATTCCCTCAATAAGCTGTAATAGAAGCTTAAGACCACACTCAATGAGTACAGGGCCATTATTTAACAGTCCCTCTACCATGGACTGGATAATTCCCGGCAGATTCTGCAGTAGCACCGGCACAGCCTGTGTAATTCCGTCTATCAGGTTGCTGAGCAGGTCAGTTCCCCATTTGATAAACTCCGGACCGTTCTCCGCCCAGAAAGAATTAATATTTGAAATCAGGTCTGTAATTATCTGGACTATGTTTGGCAGGTTTTCAGCAATTCCGTTTACAAGAAACTCTATGAGTTCTTTGCCGGCATCTATAAGATCCGGTGCTGCATTTACTAGCGATGTAACTATTGTCTGGATAAGCCGTGAAGCAAACTCAACAATCTTTGGCAGTGCTGACACCAGCCCCTGTACAAGCTGTACCACAAGCTGTGTAGCATACGAAATCAACTCCGGAAGATACTGCATCAGTCCCTGTCCCAGTGCCGATACCATCTGTATTCCCGCGTTTATCAGTCCCGGAAGAGTCTGCATTATAATCTCCGGTACCTTCTGTACTATGACCGGAAGCAGTTTCTCTATCAGTTGTCCCAGTCCTGTTAGTGCTATCTCTATACGAGGAAGCATGTTCTCAACGGCTGTGGATGCAGTATCAACGAAATTCTGTACAAGTGTATCAAAATCTGCATTATCGTCTGCCATTCCAACAACAAGGTTCTCCCACGCTGCTTTTGCACTGTTTAATGAACCCTCAATAGTGGTTGCAGCTTCCTTTGACGTGGTGCCGGCAATGCCTAAGCTCTCCTGCATTACAGAAATAGCATTTACGATATTTCCAAACGACAGACTGCTTTCATCTACAGTCACACCAAGTTTCTGCTGTACATCAGTCATCTGTGAAGCATCCTTGATGAGTCGCTTCATTTCTTCCTGTGTACCGCCATATCCAAGCTTTAAGTTGTCAAGCATGGTATAGTTTTGTTTCGCAAAGCCCTGGTATGCATTCTGGATATCACGCATGTTGGTACCCATCTTGTTAGAGTTGTCTGACATATCCGTGATAGCTCTGTCTGCATAGCTTGCGGCTTTTTCGGTGTCTCCTCCGAGTGACTGTATAAGGCTTGCACTGAAGCTTGTTACAGTCTCCATATAATCATTAGCTGAAAGACCTGCAGTCTTGTATGCGTTGTTAGCATTGTTGAGCACAGTGGTCTGTGCTGTCATCAGGGAGTTATACTTGCTCTCTATCTCTCCCACTGTCTTGCCTGTGGACTGTGCATATTCTTCCATGCTCTGTCCGCCTGCTCCAAACAGTGTCTCAACTCCTCCGACCATCTGCTCAAAGGTTGCATATCCTTCCACTGACTTCTTTACCAGTGCAGCCGCCGCCGTGGTACCTGCTGTGACTGCAGTTCCGACTGCTGCCGCCCCTACCTTTGCAAAGGTTCCAACCTTGGCCGATGCTCTGGATACCATACTGTTCATGTCCGATAGCCCGGGCTTAAGCTGGCTGTTGTCCAGCAGTGTTTTAATTATTAATTTTGGGTCGCTCATTGCCAGCTCCTTTCTTAAGGCTCTGGCTCTAAGGCTCCGGCTCTATCTATCCTTCAAAGTACTTTTCAAACTCTTCATCTGCAGCTTTTTCTTCCTCCGTCTCCTCATATGGAGGCATCCAGGCATCTTTGAGTGCACGGTACATCTGCGCCTCATTTTTTATTTTCTCGCCCGTATATGCACGGTACCCCATGATTGCCGACAGCCTTGTGCTGTCAGGAAGCCCATTCATGAGTGCAAGGAACTTGTGCCAGTGCATGTCCGTAGAAATAAGGTCTATGTGATATGCCTGCATGAATGCAGCATAGATGTAATCTCCGTCTATGTCGTAAAGCAATACATCTTCCCCATTATCGTGCTCGTAATGTGGCACTACATTCTGTGGAAAAGCAAATTCAAGGATTCCTGAATAATCATCAGCCTCTGAAAATGCCGGGATGTCGTTCTCAAACAGATATTTAATATTCATGACTCCCCTGTATCCCATTTTCTTCCACGCTTTAAAATCCTGTGTAAATCTGATCCATACTCTGTAATCTGTCTTTATTAAAAAAGCTCTGCCACCAACCACGATGGCATCCGGCAGAGCTTTGCTTGTTATATTAATCATTTTCTTTGAGGGCTCCCTGAAGCTTGTCCATGCCCTCTGCGATGTTTAACATCTGCTGAATCATAGGGTTTCCGAGCACCTTAAGGTTTTCTTTCGCGACTGCTTCCCTGTCGGGCCTTGCAAATCCGTCAAGAACACCTCTATATGCGGCATCTATTTCGCCCAAGTCCATCTCCGCGATATTTGAGATGTCGTTAGACTCGAAGATTTCCTTTGCGTTGTCTTCCCCCACCATTTCAGTAATGAAATTAAGCTTATTTTCATACTGTGTCCTGGTGGTGATTTTTGAATCCCTGCAGAGCTTCTTGATTTTTTCAATCTTCTCCTCTACTGCAAGAGTCTTTTTCGGAAGCTCGTACTCCCTGTTATGAATCTGTAATGTGTATTCCATGTTTTTTCACCCTTTCTTTATTTATCTGCTGTGAATGTCGGTGTGCCGTCCGTCATGGTGGCTGTTCCGTTTGTGATTCCACCGCCGAAGATGATCTTAAAATCAAGCTTCTTGTCAACTGCTGCCAAATCCTGCATTGAGATAGTGCTGTCTGTCTCCCAGGCTTTGTATCCTCCGTCTGTTCCAGGCTCCTGCATGAATACAATCATACACTTTGTATGTGCAGCGTCTCCGGTTCTGCGCTCATAATAATACGGCCACATCATCTCATAGTCTTCAGAGCCTTTGTACATAACAAGGTTCTGGTCAATAGATGGCTTATAATCCTCCACTTCTGTAGTCGGTGACTCGTCAGCAATATAGTCATATTCTGTTTCAACCGGGTTCATCGACAGCGTGAGAGCGTCAGATTTCTTGATTCTGACGTACTTTGTGCCGTTATAAAGAAATAATGCAATTTTATGTTTTTTTACCAGCTCCAAGGCTGTCTTTGCTGCTTCTGGCATCGCTTTACCTCTCTTTCAAATATGTTAATTTTATTGTTACCTGATAAATAGCACTCGTATCCTCCTGTGATGTGATGGATGCCGAGTCTGATATGCCTATTTCAAGTGCCGTCATGCCCTCAGGCAGTTCGGGATAGTCCTCTTCAAGCTCTTTCTTCTCAATCCATTCTGAAAACTCATCCAGCGACGCGTTATTTTCTATCCTCACATCGTCTTCCTGTGTAGGTCTCCTTGCAAAGAGGTTATAGTACTCTGTTATCTGTCTGCTTCCGTCCTGGAACTCAATCTCGCTTCGTTCCGGTGTCTTGTACAGGCTGTATGCGCTTATATCACCCTCAGGTGACTTTATGAAGTCCGTGAGGATATCTGAAAAATCCATGCCCTCATACCTTTTCAGGTACTCTGTGAGGCATTGGCCTATCGTTTTAGTGGTCTCCCATCTGTTCGGCAATCTTCTGTGCTCCTTTCAGTATCTTCTCGCGTCCGCCACCATTCATCATATGCTCAAACCAGTATGCTGTACGACCAGCCTGATGGTGCATCGGTATATAGTACTGCTTTCTCGCATACGGCATGTTGTAGACGATTTCACCGCTTCCAATAGTTGTATTAAGAACTCCGTTGTCTCTGAGTGCACCTGTATCAAACGGTACGAACGGATCCATTCTTCTCAAACACTCTGAATCAATATACTGCTGCACCGGTCCGTTTGTATCTATGCCGTATTTTTCCACGGTCTTTAAGTATGACGGCCAGTCTTTCATCGATAAAGCAAATTTAAATGTTCCACCCACTATCTGCACACCACCTTGTAATGCTTTAGCAAATCACCCTCTGTATTGTCTGAGAGTGATATTATTGTGCCGGATTTCTGATAATCCGCCTGAAGTTGTGATATCCTGTACTCCTGTGATATTTCTTTGAAGCACTCTCCGGCAACTATGATATCTTTGTTTCCTCTCGGGTTAAATGTGAAATAGCCCTCTATTTCGTCCGCAGAGAGCTTTGAGTATTCCACTGCATCAATATATGCCTTTGTTCCGAAATCGGCTGTATCCGGCACAATAACCGTCAGAATCGGTGTGTAAATGACTGCCCCGCTCTGGCTTACCGTCCTGTCAGAAGAGTAGTGGTACTCTACTCCATATATGACTGTTCTCTTCCAGATATCTTTTCCGTCACTGCCCTTATGTGCGTTGTAAACTGTTATGGTCTTGTCATTCACTAAAATGCACCTGCCAATCTGGTTCCTATGCCATTGTAGATGATTTCATCTATGGACTGCTGCACCTGTTCGGGGTTTGTGATGGCATATGATTCAGAATATCCGTTATTATTCACGGATGTGACTGCTCTGCCTGCTGCTGCAGACTGATTTGTCCAAAGGAAATTGCACAGCTTAAATACTGTGTCCTGTGCCCTGTTCTCCGGAATCTGCATATATGGCTTTACAATCCTGTTGTATTCTGCTTCTGCCTGTGCCTCGACAGCTTCAAACTGTCTCTGCGGCACCACTGTAGGAAAATGGGAGCTGTAATACTCCCAATTGATAATTGACATATTATAGCTCCCTTCTTTTTACGCTGCTTTCTTGTCGAGAATCTTGATACCTGATAACTTACCGGCCATCTTGCTGTTTTTGAGGACAGCTCCGGCAATAAGCTCTACCTCACCCTTCTTTACTGCTCCAGGAGCTGAAAGATCAGGAAGATATGTCTTAAGCATCTTTGAGCCATCCACTGAAATACCATGGAAAGCGTCAAGACCAAGCTTTGCGGCATAGATGCTTGTTGTTCCATATGCTGACTCTGTTGGAGCAGTTGTGTCTACAACATCCACTGTCTTTGCGCCGTCATAGTACTGTCCGGCATCTAAAAGAGCGATTCCGTTATATGTCTCTACATAGTTACCGAAATCATTCTTTGTTCTGTCGTAGTATCCGGCTCTTCGTGCTGCTGCCCTGATCTTTGTGAGCATCTTTGTGTTCATCATAAGGATATCAGGCTTTGCAGCGAGTAATGCGATAAAAGCATCAAGCTCATCAAGCAATGCGTTATAATTGCTGTTCATTGCTGCTGTTGTTGAAATATCTACATCTGTCGAAGCCTCTGTCGACTTTCCTGCAAGGATTTTCTTTAATCCGTCGAAAGTATTTGGAATATATCCTGTTCCTGACGCTGCAGATGTTCCGTTAATTACAAGATTGTGGAAATAGTTCGCTCCTGCGAGCGTTTTCTGCTTGATCTGGAAATCAAGCTCGTTAATCGCTCCTGATGTCTGAGCGATTACACGGTCGATTTCAAATGAACCGCCGAGAATAACAGGGCTTGCTGTCTGTTTGGTTCTCTTTGCCTCATTCGGTGTGTATTCCTGGTTGATCTGACGGATACCGGCTGTTGATGGTGTCTCAAGTCTCTGGTATCCATATACCAGATTACTTCCACCTGTCGGTGAAATGGTATCGTCAAATGTAAGCTTATCAAGTAATACCGAGTCTCTTCTAAACTCGTCAATTACCTGCTGGTCGATTTTATCGGCATAACCGACTTTTGCCTCTGCAAGTGTAAGTGCCATAGTCTTTCTCCTTTACTTTTTGTAATATTCTTTGAGGGCACTTGAGATACTATCTGTGGTATTCGGGTGACTGCCATCTCCAATATTTCCAATTGGATTTCCTCCTCCCTTAACCTGTGGTTCAGGCTCTCCAAACAGCATCTTACTGTCCTCTGCCTCTGTGAGCTTCTTAATAGCTGCGGCAATGTCCTCTTTCTGGTTCTTTGACTGCATAAGCGTATCAACATCCAGTAATGCGGTAATTGCCTTTGCATTCTTACCATGTGCGCCTGTGATGGCATCTTTTATCAGATCATCAAAGTCTCTCTGAGCTTCCTTGTCTTTATATTCCTTCTCAATGCGTACGTTTTCTGCTTTCAGGCCGTCAATCGTCTTATTGAGTTCTGTCACATCCACGTCTTTGAACGCATCCAGCTTGGTCTGCAGGTCTTTCATGGCATTATCATTGGCCTTGATGGTCTCATTGGCCTGGTTCAGGCTTTCAACCTGCCTATTGTAGTCATTAACTGTCTTGTAATTCTCAAGAACAGACTTCTCAAAGTCCTTTTTCTTGTCCTCCGGCATCTCTATGCCAAAGTCTTTCATGATCTTAAAAATGTTCTCCATGGTATCCTCCTAAAATAATTTATTAACCGCATTTTCTGCGGTAGGGAATCGGAAAGAGCAGGATTGCACTGCTGCCGGCTGAAAAAACGGATTGAAAAAAGTACCGACATGCCCTCAGGATGCACCTTTCCGCTAAAATATAAAAAGAGCCAAATAACTAAATCACTTGGATCTAATTATTTGGCTCTTGGCTCTATTGTGATAATTGATTCTTTTTTACATCTCTTGCAGTATCCCGGGAAATTCCTCAGCCTTGTATCATTTCGATACTTTATCATCTTCGGATATCCACATTTAGGACACCTGTACCAATATTCTTCTGTGGACATTTACTCACCCCTTAGTCTGAGTATATCACATTGTCCTGAATATTCAAACAACTTTATATGCCCGGAGTATTTTATTTTACTCCTTTGGCAGCTTTGTTAATCAAAATTTATCATCATTCCGCACTTATCGCACTTGAAATTATGTGTTGTTTTTGGATCATGTTCAGTTCTAAATATTCCGGTTTTGCACTTTGGACATATAACCTCTTTACCAGCTCTTAACTTCTCAAAATCTATCTCGGGTTTTTTCATTTCGGCTTCCTCCATTTATATTCCGGATATCTCTGTCTTACCGACTTAATAATATCTATTACAGAATTACATTTTCCAAATCAATATCAAGACCAAACTCTTTTAAGTCAGCATCTCTTGCTTTAAGCTCATTCTTAATGGTGTCTAATACCTCATAATAAGCCATTTTCCTGCCTTTGTAAAAATCATCTTCGGGATTTTCTTTTGCCTCTGATATTGCATCGTTTGCATTATCCAGCACTCTTGAAACTATGTATTTAAATTCATCACTCATCATAATCCCCCCTGTCTTTCAATTCTTTAATTCTATCATTTATAGATTGATTAAAATTTCTGATTTCTTTATTCCAGTGTTTAATCAGCCCTTTTTGTTCTCTCTCGTCTTTATTATCCCAGTCCGAAACATATGCTTGTGGATTTGATATTTTATCTTCATGTTCAGCTATACCGGTCTGATACTTTCTAATCGCTCTTTTAAGAGAATTTGAGCTTTGATTTACTATATCTTTCTCTGCAAAATACTGCAGGTTCAATTTCATTGTACCATCATTTGCAGTATTTTCAAGCTTATTTTTAATAGCTGTTGTTTCTGTTTTTGTAGCATTATGTGCTTTTATCGTCTCCGTCCTGTTAAGATCACTGCTGCCCTTTACCACTCTCAGCCTGTTATCTTTCGGGCTTATCCCCACCTTGCGAGAAAACTTGTGATATTCCTTCACCTGCTTCTTTATCTGTGACTGCAGGTCTCCTGTCTCTCCGCCTATGGACCTCACGGCTTCAACTTCTCTCTTGGTGGCTCTTATCCTTCTCTCCATAGCTCTCTGTTTCTGTGTGGCTGAGTAATAATCGTACATTTTGCCGTTATATTCTTTCGGTTCCGGTTCATCCGGCCATGTGTTCGGTTCGCTGATGCCCTCGAAAAACGGATAGAATATATGACGGCAGTTTACTCCGCACAATCCGTCTGCTTCCCCATAGTGGCACTCTGAGAATGGTGGATATTTCTTATTCTTTCCGGAGCGTGAGTATATCTTGCCCTGCCAGACGGCATGCGATGGACGCGCTCCCCAGTGTTTTGACACTTCTACGAGGTCCGTGTTCATAATATCACAGTTTCTGTTGCTTATCCTTGCTGAAAGCTGGTGGGCTGATGTTCTTACACACATTCTTACTGCAGTATCAAGCTGATAAGTGCGTCCGCTGGCATAGTCTACACTTCTCAAACCGCTCTTTGCCATCTCCCGAACTGCCTGTTCTACTGCTGCATCATAGCTCATTCCTCCTGATACCATATTCATCAGAGCTTTATCCAGTGTACGTATATATGCATTCTCAAGACTGGTAAAGTCATGAGGTCCTTTGAATCCCATTGTCCTTGTGAGGTTCTTTAACGTACCCTGTGTGTCTATGCTCATCTCCTCTATGAGCTTTACTATGCTTGAGTCCTTTGTGAGTGTCTGCCCTGCCTGATGCCACGCATACAGGTCACTATTAAAAGACATATCTCCGGCTTCGGCTATTATCCGGTCTCCTGCCTCTTCCGCTTCCCTCTCCATCTGCCTGATAGCTATCATGACATCCCTTTTATACTGCTTTGTCTCATTTGCCACCATCTTTTTGTATTCCGGGTCTGCATTGAGTATTCTCATGACTTCAACACGGATTTTCTGTGTATCGTATCCGGCGCGTCTTAAAGCCATGACCTGAAGCTCTGCTGTCTCTGTGAATCGCCCTGTCTTCTTGATTCGCCTGGCAATATCTGCTATTATATCCTGCTCAGATGCCTGTATGAGTGCAGCACCTTTGTCTCCAAGCATCTCCAACTGGTTCTCTGTCAGCATTTAGTACCTCCTAGTCCTCCTCTTCCGGATCCGGCTCCTCCTGTGCGCTGTCCAATATCTTCTCTGCCTCGTCTCTTTCAATATTCAGGCTCATCATAAGGTATCTGATCATAAACTCAGGTATATCGGAAAACGACATTGCATCAGCTCTCATGTTGCTCATCTGTGTGGTCTTATCCTCGACATATGAATCATCAAAATCTATGCAGACCTCTTTATCTATGTCGTATGATGTCTCAAGAAACGTATTGGAAAACCACAATACAGCCCTTATTATGCCGGTGATATAGTCTACTGCCTCTTTGCGCTGCTTATTCAGCTCCTGCATGGCATCCTGACGCTCTCCGATATACTCCGTTGCTGTCTTAATCTGTCCGTTCTCGAAGGTGTACTTTTTGGAGCCAAAACCAAATGTCATGGAAAAGAGGCTCAGGCACAGTTCAAATGACTTTGTAATCTCATCAACTCTTATCTGCGGATTATACTCCTGTATTATGCTCTTTGCCTCCGGGAGCTTTTCGCCCAGGAATACAAATAATTTCTTCAAAAGAGAGCTCTTTTCTCTCATCTTGCCTGTCTCAGGGTCTATTCCTACAATTGCCTCATTCGTGAGTACGAGTTTTTCACCCTTTTCAAGGTCTGTGGACAGTATCATGTTGCAGAGATCTATTTCCTTTAGTGTCGGTATTGCTCCGTACACCTTTGGATATCCAAATCCATCCATGTACCGGATATTATTGACCTCTGCCACTCTCATTACTGCAAACGGCTTTACGTCTCCCAGTATTATCCAGTAAGATGACAGCTCTTTTCCGTTCTCATCGAATACAAATGTATCTGCACGGTAATTTCCGTCCTCTCCTCTGGTGAACATGACCATTGTTGTCCTCTTTTTATCTCCCTGATAGTCATTCGCTGAGAAACATGCCTCTATTACATCATCATTTTTCACCAACAAAGGTGTATAGTTCTCTGCATAACAGTATGTTATGCGGATTTTTCCGCCTGTTGCCTTGCCATTATCAAGATATATGGCATCTTCCAAGCGTATGTATGCTGCTACTGTTCCTGTCGCACTCATATGTTCAAGCTGTTTACGGTACATAACGTCGAATCTGTTATCACCCAGTATCTTGTTGACTGCTGCCGTCTGCTCTTTCGTGCCCATGTTTATATTTATGATTTCACACAGGTTGGCATCATCTGCGCATCCTCTCTTGGCAAAGCCCATACGTTCTATCTCGTACTGCTCGCCCTGTATGGTGGTCCTTTTATGGAAATCGTCTATTATCTCATTCCCATACCACATATTCGCCACATTGATATAGCCGTATGGCTTTGTATTTACCCTGTATCCCATTTTCTTTATCTTTGCCTCAACACAGCTTTCCATCTGTTTCCTCCTTATCTGTCTAAGTCTATATACTCTATAAAATTAAGCATTGTGTAACACAGCGCATCCCACCAGTCATTACAGTTGCCTATATTCTTGTCCTCCGGTATGTTTGGGTGCTTCTCATCCCACTTGAGTGTGCCTATTGCCTTTCTTAGGTTCACACACCTCTTATGTACTTTCATTCTGCCGGTATTGAGCAGTAAATCTACAGTCCTCGGTCTCTCTGATATCTCATTCTTACGGCATCCTGCTATATGGTCATACGGAAGTCCCTCTTTTTTTGCTGCGCTTCGCAGCGAATTTATCATTGTTGTGCTGGCAGAGTCCGGAAATGTCCAGTCTATCCGCTCATACTTTGCTGCACATCTGCGATAAAACTCTATATACTTGTCGCAGATGTTATTGGCATCTATATCCGGGGACAGCTTCAGATAGTCCTCTTCCACAGGATAAATAAAGTGATACCCTCTGAAATACAGTGAACACACCATTGTGGTCATGGATCCATTACCTCCGAAATCCATGCCTATTACAACCTTGCTTGGTCTTGGAAACAACTCTCCGTACTTGTCATATTCCAATATTGAGTCATCACACAGATATGGGATATTATTCTCTGCGAATTTACGGAATATAATGCCCTCTGCTACAGCTCTCTCACCTTTTATATCACGTTTGTACCACACAGTGCCTTTTTGGTATGTTTTAAGGACCGTCCTGATTTTCTCATCAGACATGCTCATGTTATCTACCAGGGTGAAATGTCCATAGTTATATCCGTAATTTTCATCATTCGCCTGCTGCTCCTCATGGAATTTCAGTATTTCGGTATAATACCAGTGTTCCTCTTCTTTCGGGTTCAGGTCATGGAATATCTTACGGTCTGTACTAGAGAGTGTTCGGTCAAATACCTCTTTCAGAAATTTCTGATGACATTCATTTGCCTCTGTGACATATGCCATTCCGTATGTGTTACCCTTGATAAGCTTCTCATCTCCGTCTTTTCCTCCTCCGGACACGAGCACTATCTTCTCTCCGGTCTTTGTCTGGACATATACACAGTCCCTGTCCTTGTATTTGCCCTCTCTGCATCTGCCCTCGAAGTAATTGAGCAGTCCATAGCCATCACAGTCCAGTATATTCAGCTTGGCCGTGGCACTTGATACTCCTGCCACTAAATGAATTTTATTCTTGTGGGTTTCCAGCATGGTGCAGAAGATCAGCGTTGCGAGTACGTTCTTTCCTCCTCGCTTGCCTCCTTCGGCAACGTTGAACCAGCAGTTAAAGCTCCTCAGGAAGTATTCATATTGTCTTTCACTCAGTGGTGCCGGTCTGTTCACTCTCCTCATCCCCCTCCAAGTCCTCTATCTTCCTGTTTGGTACCGGATTTTTCAATACATCCGTTATTATCTGCATATTGGCCAGTATCTGCTCTGCAGAATTATCCTTTACCTCTGCCCGCTTCTTGTCAAACTCAGCTTTGTATTTATCATCCGGATGCATGAGAAAGTACTTAGTCAGCCAGTCTATTGCTTTCTGCTTATCATATAGGCTCAGGCTGATATCTCCTTTTACCGTTTTCGCCTCTCTCACGAGCTGGGTATCTGTCTGATCTGAGTCTTTCCAGACGATTTTATCGCCCTTTATCGTGTAATAATCTCCTGCATCCGCAAACGCTATCCTCATCTGCAGTTCTACGAAATCGGACTCTTTTGCCAGCAACTGCTGCCTCTTTAACTCTGTCAGGTGCTCTATTTCACTTTTTACCTCCACATTTCTCAACAATTCATATCCATGTGCTCTTGCTGTATTCAGGGAACATCCATATGCCTTCTGATAGCTCTGTGTGGCATTGAATGTCTGGCTGTAAAAGAGGCAAAATAATTTTTTTCTTTCATCTAATGCCGGATTTTCGGTATTATCGAGCGCCTGTTCTTTTTCTGTTTCATCAGAGACTGCTGCACCTTTGATTTTTTGTGTGCACACTTTTTTATTTTTGTGTGCACACTCTTTTTTTGCATCTCTACTATTACGTTTTTCCCTTACCCAGTTATATCTCTGCTTCCAGCTCTTCACGGTGTTGACGCTTGTCTCGTACTTTTCTGCTATCTCTTTGTACTTCATTCCTGCGATGTAATCCAGCTCTGCCTGCTCATATTTTTCCACGTCCTCACCTCGCTTTCTGTATGTCTATATCACTTTGGTTTTCCACTGCTTCCAAAATACCATGATGCAAAATTATCACGATTTTTCTTGTACCACCTGTCGTATGTTGATGTCCTTGACGATGTATATTCATCATCTGCTTTCCTGACAGTTTTCTCTGCCTTTACCGGTGCCACCTCTTTGCGACGCTCGTTAAGTGCATTTCTTGCTTCCCTGGTTGCCTTGGCTTCGTTGTATAGCTTTGGATTCTTTCTCAGCTCATCTGCATTTTTCAGTGAACGTATTTTATAATTAAGGACAGTGCTCTTATCCATGAGATAGTTGCCTGCCTTTTCAAGTTCTTCTCTCGTGGTGAATTGCTTGGCAAATTGTTCACCGGTTAGCTTTCCGGAGTCAATGTCATGCAACTTGCTTTCCATCTTTGAGTTTTTGATATATCCATCTTCTCCCCCGGTCTTTCGTTTGGCGCCATTGTACATAAAGCGGGCTTGTTTTTCGCCAGGTGCTGTATTTGACCATCCTCCACCAATGCCACTGCTGCCGCCTCTGCCGCCAAAATATTGTAGGTTTATATCCATATGCTCTCCTTCCTAGAGATTTATGTACTTATACCCGTTTTTCTTGGCATATTTGACCGCTTCATCTCTTGTCTTAAAGCTCAATCTCACATCGTCTTGTGTTTTTATAGGTTTTTTATGATAATTTCCATCTTCATCCCAGTTCATCAGTACATTTCTTTTGCCTGTCATGTAAAAACTCTCTCTGGTCGCCCTGCCGTGTTCGTCCGGTTCTTTCATCCTCGTTATCGCGACTGTCCCACCTAAACCGCCACTGCTGCCACGTCCTCCAAAATACTGCAAATTCATTACCATTGTGCTACCTCCGCTTTATGGAACTTCTCACTGAAGCTCTCTATGTGTACTATATTGCCTTTACATTCCTCCGGTACCCGGCCATAGAATATGATCTGCGCCGGATCCAGTCTTTTTATCATTTCCTCGTATCCCTCCAAGAATATTTTCTTTCTCTCTTTGCTGTTTTGTGTTCCCAGTGAGCTTATCGCTACAACGCTCTGTGTAGGTTCTCCATCAAAACACCACTCAAACGACTCACTGCTGCTCCAGCATATTGTTGGAATTACCTTTATTCCGCTCTCCTGCCAGTAACGTGCAATCCAGTGCTTACGATAGTGGTTATATATCTGCATCGCCATTGGGAAATCTGTGTACAGGCTGAAATCAGGTGACAGCACGTACCTGAAGCGTCTAAGCATTTCTATGTATCTGTCCGGATATGTCCACACCCGGTTAAATTGATAATCGTCCAGGAAGAAGTGTACTGCTTTATTCTCCGGATGCTTCTCACTCTTGGCATAATTAAATCCTATGAAATCAGCCTGTTCGAATTGTGTTTGGTCTATTGCCGGGATATCATATTTCCCCTCTCCCGGAAATCGCATTATCTGGATATTCTCATAGTTTCTCGTCTCTCTATACATTTTTCCTCCGTAAAGAAAAAGAGCCATACACCAGCCGATTTCTCGGTTAGTATATGGCTCTTGGCTCTCTATCGTCATTATATCATTTTGTCCTGCTTTTTGCTACTTCTTATGTACGCTGTGGATGCATGTCTTGTAGTATTTACATGCCGGTGTGCAGGCCTTATCAGGTTCATATGCACATCTTATAGGTTCTATGGGTTTTATTCCGCTGTAAGTCCTGCTGTTCAACTGCTGCCTCCTTCCCATAATTGTTACCTTGTTACGATACCGATAGTCCGTGCAACAAAGTCAAGCTTTTCTGAGTCTGAAAGATCGCCAATGGACTGAACAGTAATCATTCTGTCCTGCAGCACTTTTTCTCTGAACTTATATCCTTCGCAATATGCGTGGGATATAAGTTTTACTAAGTCTTTACGTTCAAGAACATATCGCGGCGGATCAGCACAATAAGAAAATCCGCAATTTGATTGATGCAGGATATTTAGCGTATCATCCACGCTTAACTGATTATTAATATTTAGTTTGTTTATCATTACAAGCACCATTCTTTCTACTTACTGCCTTTAAAATTAATTATTTGTTAAATTTTACAGATATGCTATTCCTCCTTTCGGTATCTACCCTAAACATATCAATTATCAAGTCTTTTAGCTATGTACAAATATCTATTTCCATTCTCTCTACCTCTCAATTCTTGTGGTATATAAAGTCAATATGAAAAAGCAAAAATGTGATTCTCATTATCCAATCACCGGTGTTCATCTCCACTCTTTCAATCGCAAGCGGGAATGCTATCGAGTCAAATTTAATCAATTTATTAAACATTTTTTCCACCTCTCAATTCTTTCTGTTAATCTCTCCATTACTGCTCCTTTCCATAATTGTTACCTTGTTACGGTAAATGTATTTATTAAGTCGTATGGGATATTGTATTCTCCGCTTTCAACTCCAAATCTGACATAATATGTAAGCAATCCATTTTTCTTTTCATAATAATCACAGTAATGTTCTTCTGTTCTTCCATCACGAAAGAAAATTTTAATCATATAACCACTTGTCATGTCATCCTTCTGAGGTAAAGGGAGCTGGGTAAGGGCTCCCTTGTGTATAAATGGCTTACAAATCAGTTCTCGTGATATAAATTAATTCGCATGCCCGGTTTCTTTCGCTTTCGCAGGTGTTTCAACCTAAAGCTCGTAATGTGGTGTCTCTATCCAGTAGAAATCCACTCCTGAAAGGAGTCTTAAGACCTCAGGCTCCGGCTTGTAGGCAGGATTCGTAAAGCATATTCCGACTGCCATCTCGTCGTTGTATGAGATAAGCCAGTCATCATGCACGGCAAAGGTGCTTGGTGGATTTTCGTTTTCACGGCACTTGTCCGGGTTGACTATGGCCAAGCGTGCATCGTTGATGAGACGCGCCCCGCCCGGTGTTTTAACTACCGACATCATGTTATCGTTCTGCATGATTTTAATTGGTGAAATAAAGGCTTCCTTCGTGTCCTCTGCCATATCCCACAGGAGAGGTTCTCTTTCGGTCTCAAACTGTGGGTCGTGTCCTTTCTGGTATGTCATGAACTCGCCCTTTTCCGGTGCAAGACCGCAGGTTTTGATTATGGTCCCTAAAAATTCTTTTGTGATTTTTGTTTTGTCGGCCTCCACCATCCAGCCGGTACCGTTTAGGATGTACATGCCTTTCTCTGTGAGACCGAACTTGACGCCCCACGATTTATAATCAGCTTTTAAGATTTTTTCTAGTTTTGCACAATCTATAAACATTCTGCTCCTCCTATTCCGGCTATATAAAACATGTCCTGATGCAGGATGCATGTGTTAAATCCGTGTCTTTTTACTACTGTGAAGTATTTCATTACATCGACTATTTCAAGCGTTTCTTTGCCTGTAGGCTCATCATCCTCACGCCCTCGCTGATCTGCTCTTATTCTGCGATAATCTACGCTGACGGTTCTCTTGCCCTGTAGATAATCTATAACCTGCTGCCTTATTTGCTTAATAGACAAGCCGTCTATCGGTTCTCGTGCTGCCCGGTTGAGGTCTTGCGCGAATACATTGCTTTTGCTCATCATATGCCTCCTAACTTTGTGCTTTTCCATATCTGTCAACCTCGTCGCGGAGCCATTGTCTGATTTTCTCCGGAAAAATTAAATCTGATGCCAATAAGCGGCCACTGTGATGCTCCTCTGCTATGTAATCAGCCAATTTTGCCACCGTAAGAGTGTTCATATATTCTCTTCTTGTCATGCATGCTTCTACGACTTCTATCTCCGGCTTTTCATCCTCTGTCTCGGGCTCATTTTCCTCTATGCTTGGGGCTTCATTTTCTTCTTTTTTGGTGCTCTTGGGCTCTGATTTTTCAAGGATTTGTGGGGATTTTTGCGCCGGCGCAATTTGTTCTGCAAGGCTCTTTTCTCCTGCCTGTTCCTCTGGCCTGTCTGCAGGCCCTTTATTATCCTCTCTGCAGTCTGTATCTCTGTCGGTGGAATCATCCTTTTGCTCTTCTCCTGCTCCAGGAGCTGGCTCATTATCTGCCATGCTTCCCGGTTCAGCCTCTTCGACCTCATCAGTGCCAGCTTCTCCAACTGCTGCATTGTCATTCTTTGACTCAGGAGTTTTTGCTGTAGTATGCTCTCCTGTCGGCTCATTGTCCTGTGCTTCATCGTCTCCTCCAAAATGGTTTTGCCATGTCTGGGCGCCTGCTGCATCCTCATCAAAGATAGCGCGCATAAGTTGGTAGAACTCCCACCATGTCATGTTTTTAGGTGCGTCTCCGAACTTCTTGATTGCGACGCGGTCCTCGTACATCATCATGAAATATAAGCCCTTTTTGAATGAGCGGTTTCCGGCCGGATTCACGATTTCCGCGAAACGGTTCATTGACTCCTCATCAAACTCATTTGAGTACACCTCATTGAGGATATCCTTGTTGTCCTCAAAGAATTTCTCTATCAACTGGCTTGTGTCGTCTGCCACACCTGCTGCTGGCTCGGTCTTGTTAAATCTCTTGAGCTCTCTTATGTCCTCTCTTGATGCCTCGGGCTGTATCATCTGCCTGTCAGAGTCGGGGAGCTTGAGCATCTCCTCAAGCTGGCTCCTTCCAAGGTCCGTATACTCCGGTCTCAAGTGTTCTGAATATCCGTCAATCGAGTATTCGCGGTTGATGCTCATAAATCGGCTTGTGGTGGATGCCTCAAGTCCATACTCAGCTTTGGCAAATTCTGCTATACTCTTGTAGCCGTCATTCTCATAGAGCCTTTGATCATCAATCTGTCTGAGTGCATAGCCTATTCTCACGAAGCTTTGCTTCACTCCTATGAGTTCCTGCCTCAGTTTCTGTTTCATCTGTGCCCAGTCATCGAGTGTCATCTGTACGTATTCCATATATCCTCCTATGCTGTATATGCTATAGCCATTACCGGCATATCTGCTGTAGTCGCTGCCGGCATGCCTGCTGTCCTCAGTGTTCCTGTCACAAGCATTCGTATATAGCTGTTGAGCCACTTCTGTATGTTCTCCTGGTCAGGTTTCTTATCATGAGCTCCGTACCATTGCAGTATGTTCGGCACCTCGGAATCAATCTCGACAGTGACATATTGCATATTTGGTGTGTCCTTGAACCTCAGAAAAAGTATGTACGTCTCCCCCCGATTGTGTTTTCCTAAGTAGTTATCTCCTCCGACACAATGATGAAGTACTCGCCCCTCTGTTACTATTTCCTCTGCTGACTTTGCCGGTCTGATGATGTATGTATCATCCTCGTAGTAATATTTATTTCTCAGCTTCCTGTAGCTGCGTCGAATGTTCGGGAAGCGTGCCGCAACATCCTTCAGATGCTTGTCCAGTTTTTCCTTATTGACTTCTTCCACCATCTTTTCGTGGGCCTCATCTAGGTCATGCGGGAACTGATATACCGTGTTGGTCAGATCGTAGCCCCTGTCCTCTCTCATGCTCAGGTAGTCAGCGTATGTAGAGGCCATGTGTCTGATTCTGTATACTGGCCGACTGCAGCCTCCGTAATCACAGCATGCATATTTCTTTATGCGGTTTAAAAATTTTTGCAACGTCATGTATTTTTCTGCGAGCACGACCTGTGTGTATGTGAGTCCGGTCTCTGCCAGCTGCTGCACCTGTTCATCTGTCCAGTTCTCCGCGAGTCTCTTTTCCATCTGCAGAACCCTTAGCAGACCTATGTCTCCCTTTTCCTTAATGAGCAGCTTGAGCTTTTCCTTTCTGATACCGAGAAACTCATCCGGTCTCGTTGCTGTTTCATCCTCAATGATTCCATATTGGCATTTGACAAGTCTCTCGGCCACTCCTATCAGGTGCATCTTCACAAGCATCTCAAGCTGAGGTGTGCGCATGTAGCACTCAAGGTACTCAACCGGATTGCATGCGCTCATGAGGCTGTTTGCGTATTCCTTCATGGCGCTGTATTGAAACATGGTTCCTGCCATCTCACCGTATGTCTCCGGAAGTATTGGTCCGGAATTGATTCTGATGCTTGATAAGCCATACAAATTGCAGTCATCCCAAAAGTCTTTTCCTACATAGGGATCATGTTTGTTATAGTCGACCTGCACCTTTTTGCCGGGTTCGAAATATGCCCTTGCCAGCTCAACCCCCGACAGCTTTTCATATGCGTTGTACATTTCATTGCCGTTCTCGCCTGCAATGAAGCCGAGTGTCCACTCTTTTTCCACCTGTATGTACCTCATAACAAAGCCATTGTCTTTATATTTCTGGCCAAGAAACAGATACCGGGTTTTTCTGATGCTGCCTTTTACTTTTCCTTTGCACTTGTACTGTCCGTGGGCGCCACACATAGGACATGTGCCGAAGCTGTTCTCTCGCGGCTCTTCTATGTTTCTCTCAAACTGGTCCTCGTATGCTCCACTACTTTTCCATCTTGCAGTGGTCACACCGCCACACTTACTGCAGGCTATGTCAGCCCGGCTTCCATGCTTCTTGTAATACAAAAAGTGTTCATCATGGAAATATACGTGATCAGCTCTGTACAGTATTGCTTTTTCGGGGAGCTCTTTGGTGTTTGTCTGTCTGTCCTTCAGTGCTTCCTGGCGCCTCTTGTACTTGCGCTCTACTCTTTTTGTTCTTTCTTTTGATGTGATGTCACCCTCATGTTCAGCTATGTGCTCCCACCAACGAGTGTCGTTGTATATCCTGGTGCCGCAAAAGCTCTTTATTCTTGCAAGGTCTTCCGGGCTCTGCAGGATATTCTCGTCTGCCAGGGTTCCCATGGTGTATGTATGTGTTTCAGACCATATAGGGCTGTAAGCTGAAAGCTGCTGGCGCGTCCATATCTGCTTGTCCGGCCAGTATGTGCCGAAATCCTTCTTGGTGAGTACAATTCTCACTACAGGAATCTTTTTTGACTCCTTTTTATTTTTGTACACCTCAAGGAGCAGATGCCTTTGATGTCCTATGTTCTTGACTGCGGTAACACCAATGTACTTCACGGATTTTATTCTGCTTATCTTCTGCAGTCCTATGTATGGTATTTTTTCTATTGCTTTTTCTTTCATCTGTAGTGCCTACTTTCCCATGTAGTAGTCTGTTATTATCTTCTTGGCTCTTGCCATGCCCGGGATACCGAGCGTGACTTTGCTTGCTGATACACCTGCTGCCTTGATAATATCCTTGTCCACCGTCTGTTGATTCTTGAAGGACCATGTCAGGATGGCGGCTATACAGCCCTTTAATGTTTTGCCTTTCTTTCTGACATTGTGAGCCAGGAGTTCATTTTCCATGCACTGGCCTCTTAGGTATTCCACCCAGTCTTCCATGATTTCCTTTGGCTTAAGTTCTGCCGCCTCGACATCAATCTTGCCGAGTGCCGCCGTGAGCTTATCACACAGTTCCGGGATTTCTCCGTTGGTGTACAGGTCCACGAAATCAGCCTGTATTCCATTTTCTTTTGCCACTATCTTTAGGGATTCTATGTCACCCTCATTGAGCAGGTTTTCTGCAAGCTCATTTATCTCACTAAACGAATCAAATTCTCCAAACTTATCAAACATATGGTTTCTCCTTTAAAAAACTCCATTTATCGTATTTTCGCTCTGTATCTGTAAAATCCGGATAAAACTCATCCAGATATGCTCTGAACATGCCGAGCATCTCTTTTCTATTTCCACCGTTGCCATTGTCTAACATGTGATGGTGGTATCGGCATCCGACTGCTCCGTTTTGTCTGATACCAAGCCCCATTGAAGAGCGTGGTATGTAGTGCATAATGTCTGTTACACCCATCTCAGGGACTGCTGCCGATGGCATCTTATAGCCTGCCTGGCAGAATATGCATCTGTAATTGTCGCGCTCCATGATGGCAGTGCGCTCTTTTTGTGAAAACTCTAAGTATTTTGTATATTTTGGCATGTTTTCCTCCTACATCAGCTCCATCATGTTCTGGATGCTTTGTATAATAAAGTCCATTGAATCATCTCCTGTCTTTCAGCGGGCTGTGTATACAGGTTCTGTAGTACTTGCACGCTATGGTGCATTGCTTCGAGTCGTAAAAGCATTTCTGTTCTTCAACTGCTGCCTCTCTTTCTGTATACACGCTCATTAGTTATCTGCGCTTTATCGGGAATCTCCTCACGAGTTCCTTGGTTGCCACGTTAAAAGCCTGCTCACGGCTTTCCTCAGTGACTTTGATTATTTCCCGACCGTTCTGGTTGATTCTTATGGTGTGTTCGTTTTCGCTTTCCTTGAGCCTCATTGAAAGCTTGTAATGCTTCTGGCGTGGCTCGTACGCTTCGTAAAATAAACTTGATAGTGGTTTCATTTTGGTCCTTTCTTTTCACACTGGCTTTTGAGCCAGTTGCTGTATTCATGATGTTGATTCGTGTATATGTAAAATCGTGTCCCATTGAGTAAAATCAACGTTTTCTGCCATTTGTCGGCATGTTTTACCGGCTCGCCCTTGGAATTTTTCCAGCCTGACTGCTGCCACTTGTGTATCCAGTCAAGATCCAGCGCTGATGTAAGGTAACTTGAGTCGGTGTATATGTCTATCTCAATATCTTTTGTGTTGAGCCTTGAAAGTGCCTGGTTGAGGACTTCAAGCTCTGCCTCGTGACGCGTCACATCCTCAAGATAGACAATGTTGCTCAATGTGGCTTCGATGTCTTTTTTGGTCATATATGACAGAACGTAACCTGCTGCTCCGTCTGTTTTTTTAATTGTTCTGATATCTGAATAGATGTATACGTTAACTTTTTTCATAATGTGTATAATCTGCCTCCCATTGGGGCTTTATGCGGTTTCCGGGGGATTTGCCGTCTGAGATAGTCCGCTGCATGTAATAGAGGTATGAATAGCCTGTGCACTTGTTGACGCCCACCTTCACGGTGTTCGGCATCACGTAGTAGCCCTTATCCGGCTTGATGCCATCCTTGAAGAACCTTGCCATGGTCCAGTGTGCGTACTTTTTGCGCTTAGGCTCCGGTCTCACCAGGTTCCTTGAACTGCTCACCTTGCAGAACACCTTCTGCTCTTCCTCTCCGAAGAGATTGAGCTGTCCCTCTATGCCCTTCTTGTCCGGCTTGGCGGTCAGATATTCTGCCACTTCCTTTGCTCCGTCTGAATCATATGGAGCAATGTTTACGTAGTTCTTGCCCGGGACAATCAGATCAGCAATGGTCTTGTGCCATGTGTCCTTTATGAGTGTGTCGATGTTGTCCACGCGATTGCAGAGGAAATGTATATGTGGGCCTCCGAACCTGCCTATCTCCATGCGGTTCACCCACTTAAACGGAATGCCCAGCTTCTTGTATAGCTTTCTCATTTCCGTTGTGAATACTTTCCAGTCCCTTTTGATTCTCTCAGCATCCGGTCTTGTCCCTCTTGGGTACTTGAGAGTCACCCATACATCACCTGTACGGAAGTTAGCAAGTATCAGGTATTTCTCTTTCTTTTCCCTCGTCCACTGATTCTGCCTTGCCATCTGCTCGGGAGTAGCTTTTATCTTCTTGGCTCTCCTCTCACCCTTGGCTCCATTCCTTCCTATAAACTTTATCTCAGTAGCTATATAATCTCCCAGGTAATAAGTATCCTGGATATATGCCATAGTTTTTCCTAACTTTAATACTTTAGAATGTTTTAAATCAGCCTCTGTTCGAGGCCTTGAGCTTTGCTATTTCTGCCTGCAAAACGGCATCAAATGACTCTTCTCTCCTGCGCTTTCTCTTTGTCGCTGTCTCTGTTATGTATGCGGCCGCGCTCTGTCTTTCTAACTGGGAGCGTACTTTTTGTATCCTCTGCAGCAATCTTGCCCGCCCTCCTTATTTCCATTGTTCTTTGGATGCTCTCGCGCTGTCCTTTTTCGATCCATTCAAACCAGAATCCCAAAAGCGTCACACACACTGATATGAGCATCCCTCCGATAACAAGCATCTGTCCCTGTGGCACCGGGCTATCTATGCCCATGCTACACAGGAGAAAGAAGCTGATGCCTGTTGTTATTAAAATTTCACCTTTTTTCATGTCCTGTCCTTTCGTTTCCGGGCTTGACGGAGCACCGATTTGTATGTACAAAATAGGTTTACGTATGTATAGATGGAAGTTTTAGTTTTAATTTATAGGAGTTAAATAGCATGTTTCGGTGCTCCATCAAACCCAGAAGTATATTATTTAATTTGTCATTTTTAAGCTTGTCCACTGAGACTGCAGATGCAGTCTATGCCTCCTCCGCAAGTCTCAATGGCACATTTTCTACTTGTTCTATTAGTTTTTGTTCTAATTTTTGCTTCTGTTCCTGTGTCAGATCGTCAAAACGATATATCTGATCATCTTCAAGCGTGTGAACGAATATCCTATATTTGAGTGGTGCTATGGTTATCACCTCCGGTAAATACTATGCTTATACTGCATGTTCGCTTGCCTTTTTCTGCTTTCCAGTCGTATACTCTCTACAGGATTTAATTGAAAAGCAGTTATAACTCGATTCGTTTTTCTTTCACTCTCTCTTTAATCCGATCTGTTATAAATTCAAGTGCTTCTACTGTTTGGGCTTCCTCTGGGAGTCCTTTTTTTATGGTTTCAATTACACTTTCTACAACTAGATTGACTTTATCCTCATCCAAATATGTTGTATTTGCAGGTTCAAAATCATTTTGAATTATGTTTAGCATTTCTCACGCTCCTTCCTAATTCAAATTTCATCCCCGGGCTTGCCGGTTATATTTTCTATTGAGTCAGCATGTTCTTCACTTCTGCCTTGAGTTCGACAAGACTCGCAAGGTACGCTGCTTCTGTGAGAATTTTCTCTCTCCTAAGTGTCTGATATTGTTCCTCGTTCCAATCTTCCCTTGTGTTCATGCAGAATCTGTTATATTCTTCCTTCTTCCTGTAGTCTGCCTCTCCTGCTCTATCTATCTTGGTGATGATTTTCTCAAGGCTGAGTGCTTCTTCCTTTGTCACGTTCTTTCCTCCCTCTGTATTCTGTGTATTAAATCTTGCTTTTTTCTTCTTTCAGGTCTTATACTCTACTTACAGGACGTTGCAGTGTCCGAGTAAATGAAAGGAAATTACTTCTATGTCTTTTATTACCTTTTCATACAAATCCGTTAAATGTCCTACTTGGAATGAGGATATTACGCTCAAAGGGAAATATCTGTTAAGTGAAAACCACTCATACGAAGCACATTTTTTAGATGCATATTGTCCAGTCCTAGAAAATCAATATTCATCAAAAAAAGATTCCGCCTATAAGTACTATCCATTTTGCAATCATCCTCATTGTGATTTGCTGAATACTTTTAAGCCTGTTATTGACACTCGTTATGATCATTTTCAGTAATCCTTAATCGTTCCACGTGGAATTCAAAGGCTTCCAATTCATGTAGCTTTAGGTCCAATTGCTCTACATAATATTGCGAAGCCTTTAAATCTTTACTAGCCATTGTCAATGCAAGCGCTCTGGTATCTTTCCTTGCTTCTTGAATTTTTTCCTTAAAAGATTTCAGGTTTACAATTCTTTCTGTTTCCACTATCACTCGTTTCTCACTCTCCTTCCCCCTGCATCCTGTCCAGCAACGTTTCCGCCGGCAGCAATGCTGTTTTTAGTTCTTTTGCCTCTATACCAAGCCCCTGTATCTTTTCTTCCAGTGGTACCGGCTCATGGTCTTTCTTGGGGTACTGCTGATATATGCTCTCTGCAGCATGGAGTCCGTACCGGTAATAGCATTTCACTGCCAGCTCCGGTGTGATGATTCCTTTTCCTTTTACAGTGCATTTACTCTTGTCTCTGTAAGTAAAAAATATTTTCCACATTATCTTTCCCTTTCTCTTACATCGTTCAACTTAAAGTTGATTTAGTAGGCAAAAAAATATTGTCTAATGGAATATTATATATCCTACTCATCATTTCCAGTTGAGCTGGTTTAGGAATAACTCTATTATTCTCCCAATTAACTATAGTCTGCTTATTCAAATGCATTTTTCCGGCAACATCAGCTTGTGTCATACCGGCATTAACTCTTGCTGCTGCCAGACTAATTTGTAATTTTTCCAATTATATCTGCTCCTTTCTCGTTGCTTTTCTTTTATTACACTCTCATACTATATCAACTTTAAGTTGATGTCAATACTAAAAGTTGATTTTTTTGTTTTTTAGCTTGTTATTTTTCAACTTACGTTTTATAATAACAATAACGAAAGGGGATGATTATTATATTTGAACAAGAATTTAATAAAATTTTTTCCAAGCAACTTAAGGCACAACTTAAATTACATGAAATGACACAATCTGATTTAGCAAAACATTTAGGTGTTAGTACTCAATCTGTAACCAACTGGTGTAAAGGTGCAAAAACGCCTCGAATGGATAAAGTTGATGCTATGTGTAGTCTTTTCAATTGTAAACGTTCTGATCTTATGGAAGAAAAAGAAACAACCATAGATATTGCACCAATAGAATCCGGCTATACTATCCCAGTACTCGGTCGTGTGGCTGCTGGATATGGAAAAGAGGCTGTTGAGGAAGTGATCGGTCAAATAGAGATTTCTCCCGCTTTAGCTGCAAAGGGTGATTACTTCGGTCTGCTGATTAAGGGTGACAGCATGATACCTACTCTGTATGATGGTGATACCGTTATCGTACAACGTGTCGATGATGCCGAATCAGGTGATCTTGTGATTGCTCTCGTCAATGGACATGATGCAACTTGCAAACGATTGCAGAAATATGCAGAAGGGATTGCTCTCATACCACAGAATCCTGTATATGAGCCTATGCGTTTTACTGAATCAGAAATAGATACTACCCCAGTTAAGATACTTGGTAAAGTCATTGAAATGAGAAGAAAATTTTAAGGAGGCTTTATATGTATAGAGAAAGGAGTGAGCATATTGACTATAGGTGAAAGAATTAAAGAATTGCGTAGTTCATTTGGTTTTAGTCAAGTAGATTTTGCTGATAAAATTGAAGTTTCAAAGCAGACCTTATATAAGTACGAAAATAATATAATAACAAATATTCCATCTGATAAAATTGAATCTATTGCACATATTTGTAATGTTTCACCTGCTTATGTAATGGGATGGAGTAATAAAATAAAGAAAAATCCGTCTCCTGTCAACAATAATGACAAGGTTATTATTGATAAGTACCACCAACTTAATGACAAGGGCAAGCAACGGCTTCTGGAGCGTGCCGATGAACTTATTGAACTAGGCTATGTTGCAAAAGGGGACGAACTAAAAGAAGCTTAAAATATACTGTTAAGGAAAATATTATAAAATTTAGAAGGAGCGATTAAATATGACTCTCGGTGAGCTTGTAAAAAAATATCGAACAGAACATGAGCTTTCTCTCCGAGATTTTTCTCGATTATCCGGAATAAGTAATGGATATATTTCGATGTTGGAGAAAAATGAACACCCAAAGACTAAAAAACCTATAGTTCCATCTATAGAAAAGATGAAATGTATTGCCTCTGCAATGAATATGTCATTAGATTCATTACTTGACGTCATTGATGGGGGCCAAGAAGTATCAATTAAGCCAGAGCCTGTATCTCTTATTAAAGCAGATGAAAGTGAGTTGCTTGCTAAATACCGACATATGAACGACAAGGGCAAGCAACGGCTTCTGGAGCGTGCCGATGAACTTATTGAACTGGGCTACACAATAAAAAGGGAAGAACTGAAAGAGGCGTAAGGTATACTATCAGACAAAATATTATAGAATTTAAATAAGGGAGGTATTTTATATGTCTTTTCTATCTAAGTTATTTTCTCGAAAAGAAAAAATTAATTGGGATAATTATAATGGATACATTGAAAGGCCTTGTGTTTCAATAGATCTTTTCAACACTGCCGAGCCTAATCCATATATTGGTAGTGAAATTCCGATTGTAAAAAATCAAAAGGAAATGCTGCATCGAACAGAATACACTAATACTCTAAATCCAGATAAAACAATACATCGCTATCGCAAAGATATACTTTATTATCCTATTTTGTTTGAAACACAAACCGAATATTTGCGTATACTAGAAAAATTGAACACTATCATTAAGCAACTAGAATTAGATCGTAAATATATAATTCCAATTAATAAAATATGTTTTACCCCTGATCTGCCAAAATCACTGCCTCCCTCACTCATTATTTTTGATGACGAAAAGAAGATATTTGATTTCTTTTATAGGGATAAATCAAATTTTTTATGTGTTGATATATATTTTGATTTACTCGGAAATATGACAAAGGCATGTGTGAAAAACTATTTAAATGAACATATAAAAGAAAATTTCAGACTATATAAAACAGGTTTTGATCTATTTAAAATTACAGACAACGATAATGTTATATATCAAAGAGGAAAAATAGGCAGCCATAATATACATGATTATAATTAAATTCATTAGAATTGAATGAATCGTTGACGTGAGGCATATAATATCATATAATAACTAAGCAATAAAAATCTTGCCTATAGGGCATTATAAAATATCTAAGTTATTATTGAAGACCTCACAGAAATGTGAGGTCTTTTACGTTATACAAATCTTTATAATAAAAAATCGCCCTGGCGCTACCAACACCAAGGCGATGTAACCTGTACTCCGAAGAGTATAAGTCCCAGACAAGACATATTATACCTTTCGGAGTGGCATTTGTCGAGAGACAGATGTTATTTTTGTACCCTTTTTTCATATATTTTTAGAAAGGATAGGTGTAATATGGAAAAACTACGCACTGGTGCTCTGTATATCAGAGTCTCAACAGACAAACAGGAAGAGCTGTCTCCTGATGCTCAGCGCAGACTTCTTTTGGAATATGCTGCCAAAAATAATATCATACTGTCAAACGAATACATATTTGAGGAGGACGGCATAAGCGGACGTAAGGCAGATAAACGTCCAAACTTTCAGCGCATGATCGGACTGGCCAAATCCAAGGAACATCCTTTTGATGTGATCCTTGTGTGGAAGTTCTCACGATTTGCCCGGAATCAGGAAGAGTCCATTGTATACAAATCTTTGCTCCGAAAGAATAACGTGGAGGTAATAAGTGTGTCTGAACCTCTTGTTGATGGTCCTTTTGGTACTCTCATTGAAAGGATCATTGAATGGATGGACGAATACTACTCTATACGGCTTTCCGGGGAAGTCACCAGAGGTATGACTGAAAATGCTATGCGTGGTAATTTTCAGGCAAGTCCACCTCTCGGATATTCTATTACGGCACACAAAGCAACTCCTGTAATTGTGGAATCAGAAGCTGAAATAGTCCGTATGATTTTCAATCTATACACTGAGCAGGGTTATTCTATCATTGAGATCACACGTCAGCTCAATGCTCTTGGATATAAAACGCGGGCCGGTAAGTCTTTTGAAAACCGCGGAATCAAATACATATTGACCAATGAAGTATATACCGGTAAATCCGTTTGGAATAAAAGGGATTCTGCATCACGTCCAAAAGACAAGACCGAATGGATTATTGCTGACGGAGCACATGATCCAATTATATCTCCTGAACAGTTTCAAAGGGCAAAAGTCCGGCTTGAGTCAAATTATCGCCCACGATATGCGAAACCAAGTGGCGTATGCTCTCACTGGCTCTCCGGTATAGTAAAATGCTCTGCTTGTGGCCGGTCGCTATCTATTTCTCTTGCAGGTGCCAATAAACAAGGCAAACGGTACATTTACCTGCAGTGCTATGGATATTTGAAAGGAAAATGTAATGTTTCACATGCTATATCAGAAAAGAAAATAGTTCCTATGGTTCTAGCAGCATTAAAAGATGCTATTAGCTCTGAAAATCTATCGTTCAAGGTTATTAATACAGATTCTCAAAGCAACTATCCTGCAGCTATTGATATTTATCAGAATCAATTGGATGAACTCGCAAAGAAAGAAAAACGTATTAAAATGGCTTATATGGATGGAATCGATACTATCGAAGAGTATCGTAAGAATAAAAAACTGCTTCTGGAAGAGAGAAATAGTATAGAGAGTCGCATAAATGCACTACCAAAACCTGCTGCAAAATCAGACACCACTGCTGCACTCCGCAGCAAAATCAAAACAGTATACGATAGTCTGCTCAATGAAGAGCTCTCTATGCAAACACGCAATGATTTATTGAAATCCGTAGTGGAAAAAATCGTGTTTAATAAAAAAGAGGCCACTATTGATGTTTACTTTTATACCTCCAACCCCTTGTAAATACTGGGGTTGGAGAGAGTTTATACGCAAACGCAATCTGGTCATCCAGCTCGGACAGGAGACCTTCTGTCCGTCACAGTACTGCGTCAGAATCGGCTGCTTCACATTAGGTCTCGACAGATAGTTTTCAAACATTTCATTTACTATCAGCGAGATATTGTCATATATATTTCTGCCATAGATGAATTTGTGGTCATATGCCGTGGACGAAGTGATATTAAAATTATAGCCCTTTCCCCGATAAAACTCCGTATATATCCTGTTTAATGTAAATGACATAATCGCAAGCACATTTGCCCTTATAGTGGCATCAGGCCAGGTCGCATATATCTCACTGGAAGCTACATTTTTGATGTAATCCTTATATCTGACATAATAATTTGCCGCTGTGGAATCCGATGGTGCCCCATCATGCACAATAACATATTCCGGAATCACAACACGATTAAGTACAATCTCACCGGTTTCAGCAACCGGCATAATCTCCGGCTCAGGTATCTTGGCAGGATAATCACCGTAAAGTGTATGTGCCGGAATAACAATATTGTCCACATCATTTCCCGGTGCATCAAGTACTTCCAACTCAATATCCTGTATGGAAAGTCTGTCGGGCATCACCTCAACGCCCGAAACCGTGATATTTCTGTATCCGTTAGCTGAAACAGTTACCGTCACCTCCGAATACGGCTGTGACTCACTGGGCGACATAGAATACTCAAGTGGCGGAGTGGCAATCTCAACTGCCTCTATGCTTCCCGATTCGTTGGTGTCAGTCTCCTCTATCTTTCCCTGCGGATCCCCGGAATAGCTGACTGATACCCTTGCATCCGCAACCGGCGTCCCCATGTTTTTCTGTCGTACTCTCACCTGAAGCCGCCCCTCATCAATTGACTCCTGTTGTAAAATGTGCAGATTTTTCATGAATATTATTACCTTAATATCTTTTTACAATAATATGCACAAAGTGCGTGGCATATGATATAATGAGCGTAAGCAACGAGCAGTGCCAAATTGAAAATATATAAAAATGCCAGCTTGCTGAGCACTTTTTATATATTTTTAATTTGATAGGGCGACTGCCCGTACAGTCAGGAAAATCTCAGATTTTTCTGACTTGCACTGCATACAATACACTTACTAAGGTGGTTGGGGGACGTGCTCTCATCTGATCCGAGTCTTACGGAAAGGATGATTATTATGGTTTCTTGGAACGACTTATTTACTTTCGTTATCATGCTGGTAGCGATTCTGACATACATAGATACTCACAGAAAACATAAGAAATAGCCGTCCTGCCTCTGGTAAAGTCTGGGAACGGCTATCTCTTACGATAACTTATTAACTTAATTTGCCGGATTAGGTGAAGTGCACTCACCTACCGACTGCCTTACTAAGTGTATTATATGTCACTTAGCAGCATTTGTCAATTTTATTAATATTAAGGAGGAAAATTATGCATACATTTCAGCCATATCCAATCGACATGCTCGATATCAATCCATTCACCAAGCTCAGTAAGGAGTGGGCTCTCGTGACAGCCGGCGACAAGGAAAAATCAAACACCATGACCGTTTCATGGGGTGGAACCGGTGTCCTCTGGGGCAAAAATGTCGTATTTATTTTTATCAGGGAATCAAGATATACTAAGGATTTCATAGACAATGGTGAGTTTTTCTCACTTTCTTTCCTTAGCGAGAAATACCGCGATGCCTTAAAATACTGTGGTGCTCACTCAGGACGCGGAGAAGACAAATGGTCAAAGGCCGGTCTGTCTCCTGCTACACGCCATGGCATACCATATCCGGATGAGGCAAATCTCGTATTCCTCTGTCGCAAGATGGCTGCTGTGCCTATTGAAGAGGCTTCATTTACAGACAAAGCCATTATGCGTCAATGGTACGGCGATCACGATATGCACACTATGTATGTTGGTGAAATTATTGAGGTTGCGGCTCGCTAATTTATTGCAATACTACGGGACGAGAAGAACCCTAATATGTATTTATGCGCTTAAAACTACGTGGCTAAGATAATTGTAAGAATTATGCTTTAAGATTTTCTATGCTTGACGAAACCGGCTTTTATGCGCCGTCCGTGGCGCATAACGCCTTGCCCTGCCGTCCATGGCAGGGCATTTCTGTGTTTCATGGCATAATTCTAACAATATCTAAGTCACTTCGTAATCGCTTATAAATACATATTAGGGTTCTTCTCGTCCCTTACTCTATGTTAATATTACACTAATTTTACCATTGTGCAACAACACATACAAATTGTCCCCTCATTACTGTCACAAGATT